>Ga0080004_1119505_pt1 | contig 99720 bp, 88 predicted proteins | sample WasSprMetagenome_FD_69207 | JGI IMG/M metagenome (GOLD analysis project Ga0080004, IMG submission 69207) | Sulfidic aquatic microbial communities from Washburn Spring, Yellowstone National Park, USA - WS (SPADES assembly) (version 2) | ecosystem: Environmental > Aquatic > Thermal springs > Hot...
ATGATTGAATATCTTTCTTCCATGTTATACACTTTTATCACGACCATACTGCGTTCCTCCTTGTTTGAAGAATAAAAGGATGCAGTATGGTCGCCGTTTTACTATTTTGTTATTTTTGATGGAACAATCCCATTTCGAGTAGATTAATTTTGAGGAACGCTGAAATGTTGACTTATCAGATTTTCTCCGCTATTATTAAGTAAAAGGAGAAAGACTATGCCTGAAGATTATCAGGAGGAACAGCAGCAACAAAGGGTTGAGCCCGATTTATCAGCAGTGTATACCGGTACTGAGGCTCTTGAAAAGGCGCCCGAAATTTATGGTGTAGAAACGGGCATTGAGGGGCTTGATGATCTATTTTATATAGTTGAATCCAGAAAGAATCGGCTGGAAAAGAAGTCTTTAAAAGGTATACCTGCTTACTCGGTAATGAATATCACAGGGGTTTCGGACACAGGAAAATCGCTTATGGTTGAGCAATTTACAGTATACAGAGCAAGCAAGGGCGAAAAAGTGGCCTTCATAACAGTAGAATCTCCGGCGAATTTTGTTGTTTCCTCCCTGAAATTAAGGGCTATGGCAATGGGGTTGAATTTTGACCAGTTTCAAGATAACATAATATTGATTGATGCGGCCTCTTCTACTCGAATCAGAGAGAACATACCAGACTTACTTGCAACTCTAACCTACGTTATAAAGACTTATAAAGTTAAGTTCACTGTTGTAGATTCAATTACCGGACTCTTTGAGAATAAGGAAATGATGGCTCGTGCAGTGGTGAGAAGAATGTATAATTACATGAAAAAGTGGTATCAAACCGCCCTTTTTGTATCGCAGAAAAGAAGTGGACATGAGGAACTGACGGCTGAGGCAGCTGGGGGATATGCGGTGGGGCACATAGTAGATGGGACAATGGTGCTGGCAAAGGAATTGGTGGATTCGGTCTATAAGGCACGGTTATATAGAAAACCATTGGGTGACATTGTTAGATTATTTAGAATCGATGGATGCAGAATGTCGGGACATGATACAAGAACCCACTTTTTAGAAATTACAGATACAGGTTTGCTTATAATTAAGGAACCAATAGGAGGGTAACTATGGTGATAGAAATTACAGGGTTACCGCAAACAGAAATGAATGAAAAGGACCTTGAGTACCTTGTCAGTAGGGTCTTTTTCAAGTCTATAGACCTTCTTGGTGGACTAAATAAACTTGCGGAATTCAGGACTCTTACATGGCTTCCGAGCTTAGCAAGAGCAGCGTACGTAATAGTTCTAAGAGATGAGTATCTGAAAACGGAAGACGAAATCGCAAAAAGGGTAGGGCTAACGAGAAATACCGTTAGGAACATACTAAGAGCCGATCCAACCCTTGCAATGGAGAAAATTAAAAAGCTTGAAGAACTTGCCCAGGAAGAGATTAGGGAGATGAAGGTGCACACTGCTGGTGGGATAGCAAAACTCGCTTACAAGATGGTAAAAGAAGGGAACGATGCAGAAACTCTCGTTCAATATTATGGGTTGGCTGCTGAAGATGTGGCAAAGGCCCTTGATATACCGTGGGCATATGCTGTTCTTAAATGCACAAAAGGAATAAAATACCCAATCGAAGAAGGCTCTGTCCTCAAAGAGAGACTAACGGGCTTGAAGATTAAGAATCTTCCTTCTGAAGAGGTCATTGAAAAATTGCATTTCCCAATCAAAAATCCCGCGCACCTTTTACATGAGATAAAGCTTGTAATAAGCAGTATCGAAGGCAATTAATTAGAGCAGATTCTACAATTTGTAAGCTTTATCGATTTGTAAAAGTGTGACAAGTATTTATAACTTTGGCTTCTGTTTAAATGCTATTTTTTCTTAGTATCTCTATACTGTTGCTGGAATAGATAACGCTTTATCTTCATCGATGTTGTTTTGGGAAATTCTTCTTCACGAATAGTGAACTTCTTTACCCGTTTGTACTCAGCCAGATCATTGCAGTAGGTGTCAATTTCTCTGTCAATAAGTTTGTAAATATCGTCGATAGTTGGATTTTTGATGCCCTGCTCTTCGAAGTATTGCTGGACTGCTTCAAAGTTCGGGTATACTATGGCATGAACCTCTTCTTTTTTAGTGTCGGGGTCGTAGGCACCGAGTACCAGAACCTCGGCGATGTATGGTGAGCGTAGAAGTGCAGTTTCAACCTCCTCAGGGTATACATTCTTTCCGCCAGCGGTTACGATTACATTTTTCCTCCTACCTGTAATGTATACATAGCCATCCTTGTCGATATAGCCCAGGTCACCCGTAAGGAACCATCCGTCCTCGGTGAATACTTCTTTGGTGGCTTCTTCGTTTTTATAATACCCAGCCATTACCATAGGCCCTTTAACGGCGATTTCGCCGACTCCTTCTTCATTAGGTTCATAAATCTTAATCTCTGCATAAGGGACAGGTAAGCCTACGCTATCGTTCTTAGGACAACAGATCGGATTCAGAGTTATAACAGGAGAAGTTTCAGAAAGACCATATCCCTGGAGAATCGGGAATCCCATTTCTTCGAGGGCCCTCGATACCCACCTGGGGAGGGCTGCACCACCAGAAATAAGATATCTCAAATTATCCATCCCAAGTTTTGCTCTAACACTTTTAAACAGTGCTTTGGAAGCTTTGCCTTTGAGAAAGGTATCCAGCGCCTTTGAAGTCCCTCTCAATCCGTTAAAGACAGCTTTTGTTAAAATGCCTGATTTCTCAATATTTTTGAAAATTCCTTCCACAATTTTCTCAAGCAGTAAAGGAACAACTAACATCGCGGTAGGTTTAACATACTTCATTTCTTCTATCATTACTTTAGACTTGAGTGAACTTGCGTATGCAATTGCGGCTCCTCCAGCTATTGGAACCACCAGTCCGCAAGTCTGTTCATAGACGTGGTGAATTGGTAAAACAGAGAAGAAGGTGTCGCCAGGCCCGTACTCAAGGCACTGATATAGAGAATCTACATCGGACATAATGTTTTTGTGTAAAAGCATTACACCCTTTGAAACTCCAGTTGTTCCTGATGTGTAAAGGATAACTGCAAGGTCTTCAAAGGCGACGTTTTCTTTGGGAATTCCAGTTTTGACTTTCTGAAAGATATCTTTAAGAGACACAATGTTAAATTTGTTGGGCTGTTTAGAAATAATGTATTTCAATGTCGGAACTTCTTTCTGTATTTCCAAGAGGTCCTCAAGGAATCTGTCCTGAGCGGTTATAAGTACTGCCTCTGAATCTTTCAAAATATATTTAATCTCAGGGGTTTTAAGGCGAGCGTCAACAGGAATAACCGTTAAACCCAACCAATGGTAAGCAAAATAAGTAATAGCCCAATAGGGGGAGTTATCTCCAATAATCGCTGCTTTATCACCTTTTTTAAGCCCAAGCTCTTCTTTTAAGTATTTAGCAAGACGGGTAACATGATCATACATCTCATCATATGTAAAAGTAATCCATTCATCCCCTTCCCTCATCATGAGGGCCATCCGGTCTTTATAAAGCCTATGAGACCTTTCAAACATTTCGGGGATGGTAAACCATCCGATACCCGGTCTAACAGTTGGAAATGCCATACTCACCTCCTCTATCAATTCTGAATTTTAAACGTCAAGTTTTAAAATGTCAAACATAGAGACGGAAATAGAATAAACAGGTAAATTGCCTTAAAATAGACAAATAATAAAGATGGTTGAGAAAATCCTTAAAGAGATAAGGAATCGATTTGGAATACCCGAAGAAGTTTTTTCTAACTGGAAAATAGTTGAAGCTGGGGATTTATGGATAATGTCTGAAGAGGCGTTCAAGTTTCCTATAAAGAATTTCTCCAGGAAAGGTATTAGGTTAGTGAGAGTATACCGTGATGGATACAAGCTAACGACAGCGGGAATACAGATTTTTGGTAAATATGCTACAAAAAATGTACTGGAAATAAGCCCTGAGCAGGTCAAAGACTATCTTGAGGGGAAAGACCTCTCAGTAGGTTCTTGCAATGCGGAAAATGGTCAAGTAATTATAAAATACGGAGATGATTATTTGGGAAGCGGCCTATATGTCAACGGTAAGGTTAAAAATCAGTTACCCAAAGGGAGAAGGTGGTATTGAAAGAGAAGATAGTAATTCTTGATTTTGGGTCTCAGTATACACAACTAATTGCCCGAAGAATAAGGGAAATCGGGACATATTCGGAAATTTTACCTTACTGGATAACACCAAAGGATTTGGGTGACAACGTAAAGGGAATTATTCTTTCCGGCGGACCTTCCAGTGTTTACGACGAAAATGCCCCGTTACCCTGCGAAGAGATATTTCGTTTAGGTATACCGATCCTTGGTATTTGCTATGGACTTCAGGTAATAGCTCACCTTTTTGGTGGAAAGGTAGAGCCTGCTGAGAACAGAGAATATGGATTTCAGAAGTTGAAAATTATTAAAAATTCAGAACTTTTAGAAAATGTAAGAGACGGCAGCACAGTGTGGATGTCCCATGGAGACATAGTAAAGCAAATCCCAGAAGGTTTTGTTGTTACAGCATCCACAGAAAATTCCCCCTTCGCTGTTATAGAAAATCCCGAAAAGAAAATCTTTGGGGTTCAATTCCATCCAGAAGTAGCACACACTGAGAATGGCCTTGTACTGCTTAGCAATTTTGTGAAAAAGATATGCGGTACATCGGCTACCTGGAACTTAGAGGATTTCCTAACTTTACAGATCAAGAAAATCAGAGAGGAAGTCGGAGATTCCAAAGTACTCTTAGCTTTGTCGGGTGGGGTTGATTCCTCTGTCGTTGCCTATATGCTTTACAAGGCTATTGGCAATAACTATTACCCCATATTTGTCGATACAGGGCTTCTTAAAAAGGGAGAAAAAGAGCGTATTCACAAGTATTTTGGCCATAATCCCAATCTCAGAATTGTTGACGCATCTCACGAATTTTTCAACGCCCTCAAAGGTATTGAAGATCCTGAAAGAAAAAGGAAAATCATCGGTAAAAAGTTTATCGAAGTATTCGAAAATGAAGCTAAAAAGATAGGGATAAAATTTGAATACTTGGCTCAGGGTACCCTCTATCCTGATGTTATAGAGTCCACATCGGTGGTAGGTCCCTCCGAGGTAATAAAGTCTCATCATAATGTGGGTGGGCTCCCTGAAAAGTTGCACCTTAAGCTAATTGAACCGCTTAGAGAGCTCTTCAAAGACGAAGTCAGAAAAATAGGCAAACTTTTGAATGTCCCCGACGAAATTTTACAGAGGCACCCTTTCCCAGGCCCTGGAATGGCCGTAAGGATTATCGGTGAAGTAACACCTGAGAAAGTAAAAATACTACAAGAAGCCGATTACTTGGTAGAAAGTATCATAAAGAAACACAATCTTTATAATGAAATCTGGCAAGCTTTTCCGGTTCTACTGCCGGTTAAAACCGTTGGCGTCAAAGGAGACAAGAGAAGTTATGAAAAGGTAATAGCTATAAGAGCGGTTGTCAGCGTTGATGGCATGACTGCCGATTGGTACAGGATGCCCTACGAAGTGCTTGCTGAAATTTCAACCAGCATTCTAAATAGTGTGCAGGGCGTAAACAGAGTTGTATATGATATTTCTACAAAGCCTCCTGCCACCATAGAATGGGAGTAGAAATGAGAATACTTATAATATCCGATATCCACGGAAATATTTATCCCCTTCAAAAGGTTTTAAAAACAGAAGCTTATGACCTTATGATTTGTCTCGGGGATCTGGTGGATTATGGACCTTTTCCCGATGAAGTAACATCTATAATCAGAGAAAAGGCAAATTATTGTGTACTGGGGAATCACGATTACAGCTTTGCCTTTGACGACGATTGCCCCGGTACCACACCCGAGTTTCGTAAAATTACATATGAGATAAGAAATTACTTTAAGTATAGACTTTCGGCAGAAAATACAGCCTTTCTTAAAGCTCTTCCACTTACTAAGGAGGTTATGATTGAAGGCCAGTCTTTCCTATTGTTCCATTCTTCCGCCGAAGACCCCCTTGGTGACTATGTGACTTTTGATCAGAATCCAGAGATTATAAAAAAGAGAATGCTCCCAGATAAACCTGTAAATGTAATTCTTTACGGACACACCCACCAGTCTGGCATGTTAAAGATAAATAACGTTACAATCTTTAACCCCGGTAGTCTGGGGTTTCCAAGGGGAAAAGATAGGTACCCAAGCTATGCGATCTTAGAAAATGGCCAGTTTAAAATCCAATATGTTGAATATGATGTTTCAAAGATTGTCAGCGAATACAAGAAACATTCTGTTCCAGAGGAAATTATTCATAAGCTTATAGGAGTAGGAATATGACAAAAGTCATTGAGGTTGGTAATGTAAAAATAGGTGGAAATAATCCAATTGTTTTGATAGCAGGTCCCTGTGTGATTGAAAGCGAAGAGATAACTCTCAAGACCGCAGAAAGTATCAAAAAAATCACCGAGAAATTAAAAATACCATTCATCTTTAAATCCTCGTACGCTAAGGATAACAGATCCTCTGTAGAATACTACTATGGCCCTGGTGTCGAAAAGGGCATAAAAATCCTCGAAAAAGTTAAAAAAGAATTTAACGTTCCCGTTTTATCTGATGTGCATTACCCTGATGAGGTACCGATTGCTGCTGAAGTTCTTGATGTTATCCAGATTCCCGCCTTTCTATGCATGCAGACGAGGTTAACCTTAGAAATCGCAAAGACGGGAAAAGTGGTTAATGTGAAAAAGGGGCAATTTCTTGCTCCACAGGATATAAAAAATGTGGTAAAAAAAATTGAAAGTACAGGAAATACAAAAATCTTACTTACCGAAAGAGGAACCTTTTTTGGCTATCACAATCTCATTGTAGATATGCGATCACTAAAGATAATGCGGGATACCGGCTATCCGGTTATCTTTGACGTCACTCATACTGTAAGAGTTTATGGAATTCCCTCTAAGGACCCGAGAGGTGGAAATCCCGAATTTATATTCCCCCTTGCACGGGCAGGGGTTTCCATAGGCATTGACGGGATATTTATTGAAACACACCCAGAACCTCAGAACGCTTTATCAGATGCTTCCAGTATGCTGCCCCTTAATCAACTTGAATCGCTCCTCGTACAGATCAAACGGATCGACGAGATGGTTAAGGAGTTTCTCCGCGAGGATTATCGCTGAGATAAAGGTGAATTATCCGGCCTTCTTTGACGAGCATCCCTGACGGAGGCTCCGTTTTCCATACGTACTTACCTGAGCCAACCACATTCCATTTAAGTTTTTTCTCACTCAGTATTTTTATGCTTTCTTCTACTCTAAGACCTGCTAAATATGGCACTTCAGTAGTTTTCCGCGAACCCACATATTTTTCAAGAATTACCCGGTCAACAAAAATAGCAAGTATTAGCGAATAAATTAGCAGGAATAGACTGGTAAAAAGGATCGTAAAAAAGATCTTGCCCACTTTGCTCTTTTTAAACTTCTTAAAGGCTTCTTTAAATTTCATCCTCTCCTCCCTCACCACTCTCTACTTCCGTAGGTATCCAATACATTTCTTCTTCAGTTCCATCCTCAAAAACAAGCTTTATTTTCTTTGCAATGTAGTTTACTTCCGCTACTCTGCCAGGTCCTCTGTCAGTTTCAATAACACTTCCCACCTCTGGAAATCTTGATTTAAGATCTCGATAGTATTCGAGTTCGTACCTTAAACAACATCTCAACCTTCCGCATATACCCGAAATCCTATCGGGGGAGGCAAAGATGAACTGTTCCTTTGCAGTCTCGAGTGTGATCGAGGGGAGTTTATTTAGGAACCTTTTACAGCATATCTCAAATCCACAAACACCAACTCCACCCATAACCCTTGCAAGATCCCGCGCGCCTATCTGCTGAAATTCCACACGAACATGCAAAATTTTTGAAAGCGCTGCTGCGACCTTATCGAGTTTAATTTTTCTTTCAGCAGTAAATGTAAAGGTGATTATCCCCTTGCCTACGTCGAAGTCTTCTTTAACAATCTTTATATCCCTCAGATTGTTCTCAAAAAGGAATCCTTTCGTTATCTTTTTCATTGTCGAGATAACTTCGTCGTTACCAGCAATCCTGAACCTATCCAATATTTTATCCGCAACCTTTTTGGAGAACCCCCTCACTTTTACCAAAATCTCCTCTTCTATTTCTGGATATTTCAAAAAGATGTAGCTACCCGGCGAAAAATCCACATGATACGGCAATGCAACCACGTCAAATCCACCGCCAACTATCGAAATTTCAATAGAATTATTTTGTTCCCCTTTTCGAAGCTTTTGCAACTTTTTTCTCCTTCTTCTCTAACTCGTTTTTTATCTGCTTTATTGTATCTCTATATTTTGCAGCCTTTTCGAAGTCCAATAAACTGGCAGCCTTGAACATACGTCTTTCGAGTTCCTCTATGACCTCATATATGGTGAACATCGAGCGCAATTCAGCTACCTCTTTTTCGATATCATCTTCTTCCGTTCTCTTCATAATTCTCTCATCCGCCACAATGGTTGTCCTCATAATCTCCTCCGGAGTTTTCTTAATCGTTTGAGGTATAATATTATGTTCACGATTGTACGCCATTTGTATTTCCCTTCTTCGATTAGTCTCCTTAATTGCCCGCTCCATTGCTTCCGTCACCACATCAGCGTAAAGAACTACTCTACCGCAGGCATTTCGCGCTGCTCTTCCTGCCATCTGTATAAGTGCCGTCTCCGACCTTAAAAATCCCGTCTTATCTGCATCGGTAATAAGAACGAGGGATACCTCTGGGAGGTCAAGACCTTCCCTGAGCAGGTTTACACCTACAAGTACATCAAATTCTCCCAATCTCAGTCCCCTGATTATTTCTACTCTTTCTAAGGCATCGATCTCTGAGTGAAGGTATTTTACTCTAAACCCCAGCGAAGTAAGATACTCTGCGAGATCTTCTGCCGTTCTTTTTGTGATTGTCGATATCAATACCCTTTCTCCACGTTCTACCACATTCCTAATCTCTTCGATCATGTCCTCTACTTGATTGGATGATGGCTTTACTACTATTTCCGGATCTACGAGGCCAGTGGGTCTAATAATTTGTTCAACTACTATCCCGTTGGATTTCTTAATTTCATACTCAGCGGGGGTTGCGGAAACAAATAAGACCTTATCCCAAAGCTCTTCAATTTCTTCAAATTTTAAAGGTCTGTTGTCCAGGGCACTGGGTAGTCTGAATCCATACTCAACGAGGGTTTCTTTCCTCGATCTATCACCATTATACATAGCCATAAGCTGAGGTATTGTAACATGGGATTCGTCAATTATTGTTAAATACTCGTCAGGGAAGTAATCAATAAGACAGAAAGGCCTCTCACCTGGTTTTCTGCCTGATAAGTGCCTGGAATAGTTTTCAATCCCCGGACAATACCCAACCTCTCTCAGCATCTCAAGGTCAAACTTCGTTCTCCTTTCCAGTCTCTGAGCTTCCAGTATTTTTCCCTGCCTGTAAAGTTCTTCAAGCCTTTCTTCAAGTTCTTGCTTTATTGACTCAATTGCTCTCTCAAGCTTGCTTTTCGTTGTAACCCAATGTCCTGCAGGATAAATGACGATTTTGTCCCTTACTTCCAGTACCTTATTGGTCAGGATATCGACTATTTTTATGGAATCAATGGTCTTTTCAGGAACTTCAATCCTCACAATGTAATCTTCGTATGCCGGCACAATATCTATCCTTCCGCCCCTCACTCTAAAGTTTCCTCTCCTCAAATCGACGTCGTTTCGTGTATATTGAAGGTCTATAAGCCTTTCGACCAGGTCCCTTATGTTAATCTCCTGTCCTTTTTCTAAAACCAGGTAAAGTTCTAAAACATCTTCAGGATCACCAAGTCCATAAATCGCCGAAACACTGGCTACTACGATCACATCGTTTCTGGAAAGCAAGGAAGAAGTTGTTCTCAACCTTAAACGTTCAATGTCTTCATTGATATCAGCCTCTTTTTCAATATAGGTGTCGGTTTCAGGAATATACGCCTCAGGTAGATAATAGTCATAATAAGAAATGAAATATTCAACGGCATTGTGAGGGAACAAGCTTTTAAATTCTCCGAATAATTGTGCTGCGAGTGTTTTATTGTGTGAAATCACAAGAGTTGGGAGGCCCAATTCCTTTATAACATGAGCCATGGTAAAGGTTTTACCAGAACCCGTTACTCCTAAAAGAACTTGATACTTTGCCCCATGCCTAAAATTTTCAACAATCTCCTTTATGGCCTTCGGCTGATCACCCTTCGGTACCAAGTTCGTAACAAGTTCAAACTTTGCCATATTAAAATTTTAAGGCATTTTCCTCTGAAAATCAATGGTTTTGAAGTTTTGAATTACAGGCAAAGTGAGTTAAAATTAAGAGATAAAAAGGGGGATTTGATGCTTTTGTTGCTTCTTATTGCAAACTATTGGTTTATGCCTCACAAGAACTATGACCTTTATCGGGAAGTAAGGCTTTTACCAAACTTTTATCAAAAAGAGGCCAGAGTTCAAGGCGTATTTTCAAGATTTAGATTAACAAATCCTGAATTTCACCCTCAGCTTCAGAAGGTAAAAAAATATGCTAAATTCCGCAAAGATAAACAGCAAATTGTAATGAGGGTTCTGGCTCTAAGAGTCGAATTTGAAGAGGAAAATCCAGATGACCCAAGGACTACAGGTAATGGCCTTTTTAGAAATAATTCAAACGGACAAGATCCTATTCTTGGTTTAGATTGTAATGGACGACCCTATTACAATCCCTATTACGATCCGCCACACGATTGGACCTACTTTAATAATCAGATGCGGGCTCTTGCCTCTTATGTATACGCAGCTACCTACGGCAAGGTAAGGCTTGAATGGATAGTGAAACCCGATTCGGGCTTGCCTCCCTATAAAGTGCCCCATCCCATTTCTTATTATGGGGACCCCAATAATATGGAGCTCGGCCTCGTGACCTTCGTGAGGGATGCGTTTAGAAGTGCAGACGAAGACCCATCTATTTCTTTTGAAGACCTCGATAGAAACGGTGTTAAAGATTACCTCGAAGGTGTATGGGATAGATATATAATCTTTCACGCAGGTTCTGCATGGCAAACCGATATCCTTGGAGACTCCCCTTACGACCTTGCTGCGGTAACCATACCGCCCGGGGCGCTGGACTATTACTTAGGGAGGGGCTATCTTGTGCTTAACGGGGGAGTTGATACAGTTTACGATGCCTGCATATTACCTGAAACTATGTCACAGGACGGGTTGGAAATTAAGTTGCAGGGCACCTTATTCCACGAAAGTGGGCATAATCTATTTTTATTACCCGACCTTTATGACACCTATGGAAGGGGCGCAGGCATTGGCGCCTTTGGAATAATGACAACGGGGCCTTACCTTGAAGCGGAAGGGGTCCCCTCAGGGATCATTCCTCCTCTCCCCAACGCATGGGAGAGAACATTTATGGATTTCATTCTGAAGGTTATCTATGGTGAGGGGTTCCTGGATAATAATGTAGTTTTTACGATAGAACCGGGACAAGTATTTCAGGAAGTAAGCCTTTATCCCCTTCAGATACCTGTTGATTCCTTTGTAATGGAGAAACGGCGCTCAGGTCTCTATTACGTTTATGGGAACTTTTTAGAAAATCCTTACTCTAAGCCGAGGATTGCAAAAATCCCAATAAATTCCAAAGAGTACTTTTTAATACAAAATTTGGAGACCAACATTGGGTCTAATGATTTTGTAAACTGTGGGGACACCATAAAGGTATCTGGAAGATGGAGTAACGGCGTTGTCGTTGATTTCAGGGGCGAAAATGATTATCTATTACCAGGTGATGGACTCCTGGTCTTTCACATTGATGATCAGATTATCTGGAATAACTACGCAACAAACACTGTGAATGCAGTTAGACCTATGGGGGTATATATTCTCGAGGCTGATCATGTCCAAGATTTTCAGCGATTCAACTGGGACTTCACTCCTTATTCTTACTGCTGGTTTGGAAGCCCGTACGACCTGTATTTTGAAGGAAACAATACCCTAATTTCCTCTACGACACTCCCCTCCTCTGTCGACAACCAGGGCAATAAAACATACATCGAAATTTTTGATATTTCCCCCAAAGGGTACGAGATGAAGTTTAAAGTGAGGCTTGAAAAAAACCTTCCACCCTTCCCTGTTAGAATAGGATACAGTGTTGTGGATTCCAACTCTTCCCGAATAATTATAGACGAACCTTACGAAAGTTACCTCGAAGGGAAAGATACTTTACTCATCGCTTTGCAAAATGTATACAGAAAATCAATTAACCTTTCTACCCTTGATACCACTGTAATAGATTCCTTTGGATTGGTTTCTGTTGTTAACTACAGTGGTCTCGTAATCCTGACCGACACTTTGAGAAATACGCGCTTTATAAAAGAGCCAGCCATCGGAGATATTAACGACGATGGGTATTTAGATTTTCTTTGTGCAGCGGATAAACGAAGATTAATTCTTTACACTACAAAAGATGCTGATGGTAATGGAAGACCTGATATGTTGTTTAGCAAGGTATTGCCCGAAGAAATAGTTAGCGTTCCCTCATTTTTTACCTTCAATGGTCAGAAAGTCTTAGGTGTTGGGCTCCTTGACAATAAATACTATATTCTTCGATCCAACGGTGATACCCTTTTTGTTTTGAATACAGGCGCCCCCGCTCAAAATGTACCGGCCACAAATGGATCGATTCTATTCTATCAATCTGTAGATGGTAGGCTGCTTATCCTAACTGACAGATTTGATGTTTACACAGTCGGTACTTCTAATTTAACTCCTTCGGCATGCTCGCCTGTTTTAGTTTACGATTCTACCAGCGGAGGTTATAAAGTAATATCTGTAAACGGTCTCGGCTATCTTGCTATCTATAATGAACGGGGTGAAACTATCAATACACGCAAAATCGCCGAAAAACCTCTCCACGGCATTGCAGTTGGAGACATTGATGCTGATGGAAATGAGGATATCGTTTATGTAACGGAAAAGTATCTTGTGGCTACTAACAAAGAGCTGGCACTCATTAGTAGGTTCCCAGTAAAAATCGACTCTACAAAAACTTTTCAACCGTTATTGGCGGACGTAGATGGTGATGGTTTCGAGGAAATTATATTGCCCACAGAAAAAGGTATACACCTTTATGGTTACTTGCAAAGTGATTCTTTGAACTACTATCCTGTCTCAAAGGGGCTTAACTCTTCGCCATTCATAGAAGACATAAATAAAGACAATAAACCTGAGCTCATGTACATCACTGCAGATGGCTATATCTATGCCTATCCATTACCCACCCTGCGGAGCTCATGGAGGCATTATGGCTACACATCGGAACATAATCCATTTATATCCTTACCCACCGAGGTCAATCTGCCTCCCGCCGAAAGTGAGCTGGTTTCCCTTATTTACGTTTACCCTAATCCTGTATTTGTTCCATACATTACTTTCCGATTTAAAGCGCTAAAAGGTGGGAAAGTTGATGTCAAGATCTATGACTTCTCTGGGAAAAAGGTCAAGGAAGCAAGTTTTGTTTTTAATGGCGAGGTTGTTGAAGAAAAACCAATATATGTGGGAGACCTTGGGACTGACATTTATACATTAAAGGCGATTTTTGATATCAATGGTAAATCTGTGACCCAAAAGATAAGGTTCATTGTAGGTAAGAAAAGGGAGTGAAAGAGAATGACCATAAAGAAAGTAGGTCTATTAACTGGGGGCGGTGATGCTCCGGGCATGAATGCGTGTCTTAGATTTCTAATCAAAGGCCTTATTGACGAGAACTACGAGGTTTTCGGCATCTACAAGGGCTTCAAAGGTATAATTGAAAAGAATTACCAGAAACTCTCTAAAAGAGATGCGGGTGGTATAATTCAAAAAGGTGGGACTATTCTTGGTACTTCGAGATATCCTGATTTTGTAAAGAAAGAAGTTCAAAAAATGGCGGTAAAAAATCTCGAGGAGATGGGAATAGATGCAATTATAATTGTTGGCGGAGAAGGTTCTATGCACGGAGCACACGCGCTAAGTCAAATGGGTATGAAGGTCATCGGGATACCTGCCTCAATTGATAATGACATCTATGGAACCGATGAAACCATCGGCGCAGACACAGCACTAAATACCATTGTAAAATCCGTTGATATAATAAAGGATACCGCGTCTTCCCTTGACCGAGCTTTTATCATAGAGGTAATGGGGCACACTTCAGGCTACCTGGCTCTAAATTCCTCTGTTACAACCGGAGCAGAGGCTTGCTTCATACCGGAATACGAAACAGATGTTGATGAAGTAGTAAAGAGATTGAACCAGAGATTCATTGAAGGTAGAACCAATTCTATTATCATCGTAGCTGAGGGATACAGCTCAGGCTACAAGGTCAAGGAATTACTTGAAAAGAAAGGGGTAAAATATGAGCTGAGGGTCACCGTTTTAGGCCACTTGCAAAGGGGAGGTGCTCCTACCTTCAGAGATAGGAAGCTTGCCCTTGAATTTGCAGCTCACGCCATCGAGTTAATTAAAAAAGAAAAATTTGGGGTTATGGTCGCGAAAAAGGATAGCTTTGTTACTGAAATTCCACTCGAAGAAGTGGTCTCTCATAAGAAAACCCTCGACGAATCCCTACTAAAAATGATGGATACTATAAAGTGGGAGGATTAAAATGCCACTTTTACCAATGAAAGACCTTCTTTTGGATGCAGACAGGCAGGGGTATGCCGTTGGGGCTTTCAACATAAATAACATGGAATTTTTCCAGGCAATCATGGAAGCTGCTGAAGAAGAGAGATCACCGGTTATTATCGCCGTTTCTGAAGGTGCTATTAATTATGCGGGGATAGAGTTCATTGAGGCCATCGTAAATGCTGGGGTGAAAAGGTATAGAGTGCCCTTTGCTCTCCACCTTGACCACGGTAAGGATTTTCAAAAAATCCTTCTTGCAATCAGGCATGGTTTTACATCGATTATGATTGATGCCTCTGACAAGCCCTTCGAAGAAAATGTTAGAATTACCCAAGAAGTAATTAAAATTGCAAGACCACTCAATATTACCGTTGAGGCAGAACTCGGGCGCTTACTGGGAAAGGAGGAAGAGGTCGAAAGTAAAGTGGCAATTTACACCGAGCCTGAAGATGCAGCTAAATTTGTTGAACTGACAAATTGTGATGCCCTTGCTATCGCCTGTGGAACATCCCATGGGGCTTACAAATTTAAGGGTGAACCTAAGCTGGATATCGAAAGAGTCAAAAAAATCAAAGAGCTCGTGAAAATCCCTTTAGTTTTACATGGTGCCTCCGGAGTATCTGAGGAAATGGTTAATGAAGCCAATTCCCTCGGTTTCAAACTCTCAGGGGCGAAGGGCGTACCGGATCACGAAATAAAACTCGCCATTACAGCGGGGATAAGAAAAATTAACATCGATACCGACCTAAGAATCAGCTACCTCATAGGATTTGTGAAAAAGATCAAAGAAAATCCTTCGGATATTGACCCAAGAACGCATCTAAAAGAGGCAAGGCTAAGAGTTAAAGAAAAAGTTAAAGAAAAAATCAGGTTGTTTGGGTCTCAGGGAAAGGCTTAAATCGGTCATGGATTTATTCCTTGGATTAAATGAAAAACAAAGAGAAGCTGTTACCGTTGAAGGTGGGCCAGTTCTTGTAATTGCAGGTGCAGGTTCAGGTAAAACGAGAGTTCTAACGCATAGGGTCGCCTATTTAATAGGCGTTAAAGGAGTTCCTCCCCATAGGATATTTGTTGCTACCTTTACCAATAAAGCGGCTGATGAGATGAAGGAGAGAGTAAGAAACCTTATTGGCTCCGATATAAGAGACCTTTGGATAGGTACTTTTCATTCGCTTTGTGCACGCATTCTTAGGCAGGAGATTGAGAGACTCGGAACTTACACACGATACTTTACAATCCTGGATCGAGAAGATCAGAAGAAGATTTTAAAAGAGATCTTGGGCGAGATCGGTGAAGAAAGCTCAAAACTCGAGAGTTTAGCAGAAAGCATCTCCCGTTACAAAACAGGTTTGTACGAAGCGGAAGATCAATATTTTTTAACCCTCTACAAACACTATTCAAGAAAATTACTGGAATACAATGCCCTTGATTTCGATGACCTTCTCCTTCTTCCCTTGAGGATCTTTAAGGAATTTCCAGAAGTTCTTGAACACTATTCTACTAAATTTCAGCATGTTCTTGTAGATGAGTACCAGGATACAAATCATTTACAATATTTACTCATAAAGGCCCTATCTCATATTCACAGAAACCTTTTCGTTGTTGGAGATGAAGACCAGTCTATTTACTCCTTCAGGGGAGCAGATATACAAAATATTCTCAATTTTGAAAAGGATTTCCCTGGTTGCAAAATTATAAAACTGGAACAAAACTACCGAAGCACTCAAAAGATACTACACGCAGCCTCCACCGTGATTAGAAACAACAGATACAGAATCGGAAAAACCCTATGGACTTCAAACCCGCCCGGAGAAAATCTTTTTATAATAGAGACAGAAGACGAGGATGAGGAGGCACAAAGGGTGGTTGAAATAATTAGGGCTTCAAAACGTCCTTTCGGTGACTTTCTTATCCTTTACAGAATAAATGCCCAATCAAGGGCACTGGAATCTGCACTTCAGAGAAACGGAATCAATTATAAGATCGTTGGTGGAGTAAAGTTCTACGAAAGAAAAGAGATAAAAGATATACTCGCATACCTAAAATTTCTTGTCAACCCAAAGGATGATATCTCCCTCGAGAGAATATTAAACGTTCCACCACGGGGAATAGGTCCGGAGACCATTAAAATTCTAAGGGAAAAATCCCATGAACTCGGTTTACCACTTTTTGAAATTATAAAAAAACATCAGGAAATTTCACTGAGTTCGAGGATTCACAGGGCTTTAGATAATTTTCTTGGCTTAATCAACGCCCTGGAGTCAAAAGCTTCAGAACTTAGTGCTTACGAAATGGTTACCTTTTTGGTGGACGAAATTCATTATTATGATTACCTTCTTAGATCTACCGAACCTGAAAAGGCTCAGGAGAAGATTGAAAATGTTAGAGAACTAATTGGGGAGATTAAGAAGTTTTCTGAAGAAAACTCAAAGAGTGTAATGGATTACGTGCTCCAGATCTCCCTGCGTTCCGATATCGATGATTATAATGCATCCCCTGATTTTGTTACGTTAATGACGGTGCACAATGCAAAAGGTTTAGAATTTCCAGTAGTTATAATTACCGGATTAGAAGAGTCAGTTTTCCCTCACTATAGAGCAAAAGATAACCCCCTCGAACTTGAAGAAGAAAGAAGGCTTTTTCATGTTGCCTTGACAAGGGCTAAAGAAAAGGTATATATTACCTTTACAAAGAATAGATACTTGCGCAGGGGGTTCCTCGAACCATCAAGGTTTATTTATGAACTGCCAGAAGAAGTAATTGATTACGTCGGAAAGTCAGAGGCTGAAACTGTCATAGAAAAATACCATTTTAAAGAAAAGAAGAGAGGTGAATTTGAACCTGGTGACTTAGTGCATCATCAAGTTTTTGGCATGGGTAAGGTAGTAGAAGTCTATGAAGATAAAATCAAAGTGAACTTTTTTAAGGTTGGTTTAAAAACATTGGTGATCGAGTATGCAAAACTTGAGAGAGTGGAATAAAAGTCTATTTCTGAAAATAAACTGGGCGGACGTCGCCGTCATTACCCTCGGGACACTCATTACCTCCGTTGGGATCGTTCTATTCCTGGCACCTAACAAAATCGCAGCAGGTGGGGTGTCAGGTATAAGCATTATATTATTTCACCTTTTCCACTTTCCGATAGGACTCACAATGCTCATAATAAATGCTATTCTGTTTGTAATCGCCTTTGTACTCCTTGGAAGTGAATTCGGATTGAAAAGCATTTATGCCACAGTCACGCTAAGTGTATTCGTCGATTTACTGGAGTACCTCCTTCCAAAGTCCTTGTATATTAATGACCTTGTGATAGCAACAATCTTTGGTGATCTCTTAACGGGATTTGGGATTGCCTTGGTCGTTTCGAGGGGGGCTTCCACCGGTGGAACCGATATTGTGGCAATGATCATTAAGAAATACACCAACATCGATATGGGGAAGGCTCTTATGGTAATAGATTTCACTATCACTCTTTTTGCTGGTATCTTCTTTGGTAAGATTATTGGGATGTATTCACTCCTCGCCGTCATTATTAACACGAACACCATTGATTACGTTCTTGAAGGTATAACTACGTCCTTCCAGGCCTTTATAATAACTAAGAAACACGAGGCCATTAAAGAAAGGATATTAAAGGAGATAGGACGAGGAGTAACTTTGATAAGAACGATAGGTGGTTATACCGGTGAAGAGCGACTTGCCCTATGGGTTATTTTGAAATCCCCAAGGGAAATAGTGAAACTTAAGGAGATAGTTAAAGAAGAGGACCCCACGGCCTTTGTTACAATAACTCACGTCCGTGAGGTCCTCGGAGAGGGATTTAAAAGAATTTCAAGTTCATTCTAAAAAGGCCTGATTCCGAGCCATTTGTTCAATAAGAAATCAAGTCTCCCTACAAGTAAGGAGAACCTCGCCATTACCGTATAACCGAAGGAGGCACCGAATCCAAGCATCAATAAGAATAGCCCTACCTTGGAAATCTGTTTTACGCCCGGCCTATCATGGGGAATTGAGAAATAGAAATAAACCAGTACAGAAACTACTCCTACGAAAAGAATCAAAGCATTGATCCAACTTATTAAATTAGAGTAAGGAGGTCTCAAAATTGAACTTTTGCTCTGCTCTATTATGTAAGTTTGAATAGTTAAAGGAATACTTAAACCCGAACCAATACCGAGTAAAACAGCCATAGGCCACCTTATCATATAGGAAATCTTTGGGAAAGCCGAAGTCAGATAAAGGAGTCCGAGGACAAATGGTATTATGAAAATAAATTGCTTCTCTTGAAATAACGGAACCCACACATTGGGGTAAAAGGCATTTTTATAAACCACCACAAGTCCGTACCCTGTAGCAAGCCCAACGAATAAGTGCTCCGCCATCCTGAAGAGTGGATTATCCTTATACAAAAAAGTGAAAATTGCTAAAGTAAGCAAAGCCTGTATCCATATCCAAAGGTTTGTTGAAATGTGCATGTTACTTCCTCCTCCTTGATAAAAAGTAACCTATGTTGCCAATTATTATGAACAAGATAATAAGTAATTGCCCTATTGAATTAGCATCCATCATCCTGATCGCTGAAGTAGAAAATTTACCTATTCCTTTTTCTTTCAAAATACGATTAACGGCATCTTCGTATTCAGCTGCTGCTTTCATCCCAGCCAGCATCCCTATAAACTGGCCCGCCTGTATATATGGATAAAAATCACCTGCGCTAACACCAGTTACTGCTGCTGCAACTTTAACCCCGTATTTTGTATAAGCATAAACTGCCCATGTAGCAGGGATTGCCGACCCACTAAAACTTATAACTAAGGCAATATCTCTATAGTTTTTTACAGGCTTTAGAGCGTAAATATCTGTGGTCTTAGTTCCAAAGTAATCTGTCTTATAAACGCTTTTAATGTCTTCTCCAAGCCCTAAAATCACTACAGCGCCACCAGCTTGGTAGCCTAAGAAGACATAGTCAGTATCTCGACGAGCCCCAAGAACTTTCTCGGCTTCGGTAAAGGCATCCAGTGCTAAGCCGGCTCCTTGAACTCCTAAGGTCATGCCAATAGGAATTACCCCTCTTAGGATACAGTGTTTTACAACGGCCTTATACATGGGGTGTACTTCAGGGGCAACCGAGGGATCATAATCAGCAGACAAGATAACATAAGAGCCTTTGGGAAGAGTGTCTATATATTCAAATACCCTCTTCACCTGGGGTGACATTTTTTGAGGGAAATGCGGTGGAAAGATTAAAGGAATTATGAGTCCAATTAAAATCACAAGATAAATATATTTTCTGTCAATCTTGCTTAGTCTAATAAAGAAATCCCTCACTGACATATCAACCTCCTACCCAGTTCCTTTCAATTCCAAGGATTATTTTGATGGAAGTTGCCACCACACCAAGTCCAACGCCAATCATAATACCCCTCTTAGAGGCCAAGTTGGGGACAGCCATAATCCATTCAACTATTTCATTCATCTTTGGAACATAGTTACCTATGGTAGTTGTTCCGAAGATTATTATAAAAGCAGTAATCATAAGGACCGTCGCTTCAATTCCCCTAATCCTGAAGGCTCTATAAGCCGCGGAGGACATGTAGAAGGCGAGCAAAGAAAAGGTCGTTGCCTGCAAAGGAACCATCATGTTATCATACATTTTCTGGAAGAGGGAATCGGAACCTGTACCACCAATAAAGCCGATTAACACCATTGCTGCAAAAGAAAGGATGGCTACCAAACTATAGGGGGCGTAATTCTTGTCTTTGAGTCTTCTTGAATGGAACCTTAAAAAGCTAACTATAGCCATTATGTAAGCCATTGAAGCTATTGCTCGGTCCCACATAAGTGAGTTGTCATATATAGTCTGAGATATCGGGTGCGGTACGAAATACTGTAAGGTCATAATAATACCTATTATGAAAACAAGGGCCAAGGGTATTTTCTTTTCTAATAAAGGCCTCATCTCATTACCTCCTTAGAACAAACCTAAGGTGATATTCACTTTAAAAAGGCTTAATATACTAAGCAAAACTATAACGGCTACAAGAAGTAACTTAGCGAGGTCCTGGGCTTTAATAGTACCTGTAAGAAGAGGTTCCCTTGATAAATACGCGCTTGCTGCGTAAAGCTCCTCACCGATTAGCGTATAGTCACAGGTTACGACAAAAAATGGCAACTGAGCAACCGAATCCGTACCTGCAACCTGAATAGCCCCCGTTGAGGCGCCAGTTTCGGATAGAATTAGGGATTCCGCAAAGTAATATCCCATAAAGAAGTTAGTAGCACTTTGCTCCCTTACCATCCTTGCAGCAACATGGGCTGCATACCCAAACTGGCTATCAGTGGCAAAGTAAACATCATCAGGATTAAATAAGTCTGGCCTGCCAATCGTTGTGTATGCTTCCTTCACTATTTCTCTCGCTATGGTGTAAACGACGGGGTCGTAACATGGGACGACTATTCTTGTCTCAAATTGCCCTGCCCTCTTCGTCACATGCGAGAGAATATTGAGGGCTGCAATGGTAGCAATATCTGAAATGCCCGTTAATCCATTTATATAAATTATAGGCCTACCCATTTCCGTGGCACGTCCAATTGCCTCATTCACAGCCTCTAATCCCGCTATTGGTCGTAGATAAAGCGGTTTGTTTGCCCTTGCCTGTGCAATGTAATAAATCATAATAATTGTAAATAGCATCATTGCTATAAATAGCGGGAGTTTGTCCTTGTCAAACCACTTTGCGGTAGGCCTGGTATATTCACTCCACTCACTTTCAAAGATGAGATTCCCATTGGAATAAGCAAGGATCTTATACCGGTAATCCTTTTTGTGGCTGAGGCTATTATCTGTATACGCCTTTAGAAATGGTAAAATATCTAAAGTATCAATCTTTCCATCGCTACATTCTCTCACAAGATTTAGAGTGGTAATTTGAGGTCGAATTGCATCAGGTATATCCAGTACTATAGTGAGTTTTTTACCTGTTCCATCAGGGCTAAAGACCCTCGGTGGTGATAGGAATAATATAAAAAGGATTGTTTTTAAAATCATCGACACCTCCTTCGCTTATTAGGATTAATTTTAAACCAAAAGCCTTCTACTGCAAAATACAAATTGTACAAGCTTGAAGGGATTAGAAGTTTCTTGTAATTCTTGAAAAATTAGCTTGCGAACTATAAAATATTAAAACTGCTCAAAATAAAAGGGGATTTATGAAATTTTTGCGCCCTTATTCCCTAAAACCATCAAAGGGGGTAAAATATTATGGGATTTAAAATCTTGCAAAAGGCTCAGTTAGGCCCCGATTCATTTCTCGTGCGGGTTAGCGCTCCCCACGTAGCCAAAAATGCAAAACCAGGGCAATTTATCATACTAAGACCTCATGAGAAAGGAGAGAGGATTCCGCTTACAATCGCCAAAACTGACAGAGAAAAGGGAGAGGTAACCATTATTTTTCAGGTGGTGGGTAAATCTACAAAATACCTTTCTCTACTAAAAGAGGGTGATGAGATTCACGACTTTGTCGGGCCTCTTGGCAGGCCTACAGAAATTGAGAACTTTGGAACTGTTGCCTGTCTTGGTGGCGGCTTCGGAACGGCAGTTCTCTATCCGTTAGTGAGGGCATTACGGGAGGCGGGAAACTACGTGATAGTAATCAATGGAGCACGTTCCGCAAACCTGTTAATATTAGAAAATGAGCTTCAGGAGCTTTCCCATGAGTATTATGTAACAACTGACGACGGAACGAAAGGACTTAAAGGTTTCGTTACAGATATGCTTAAAAAGCTTTTAGAGGATGGAAAGCACATTGACAGAGTTTTTGCCGTAGGTCCTGTGCCCATGATGAAATCAGTTGCAAATCTTACCAAAGATTGGAACATTAAGACGATTGTAAGTTTAAACCCCATTATGGTCGATGGTACAGGTATGTGCGGAGCATGCAGAGTGAATGTTGGAGGCGAGACTAAATTCGCTTGCGTTGATGGGCCAGAATTTGATGCACATCTTGTGGATTTTGATCTTTTAATGAAAAGACTTGCCATGTACAAAGATCTTGAAAAATATTCTTATGAACTTTTTCTAAAAGAAGTGGAGGATAAAGAATGCCCGGGAAAATGCTAAATTTAAACAGAACACCGATGCCCAAAAGGGATCCGAAGGAAAGGATCAAAACCTTTGATGAAGTTGCCCTTGGTTACACGGAAGAGGATGCACTAAAAGAAGCCAGCAGGTGCTTACAATGCCCCAGACCCTTCTGCGTTGAAGGATGCCCGGTTCACATTAAAATCCCCCAATTTATAAAGAAAATAGCGGAGAAGGATTACATTGGAGCCGTTAAAATCATAAAGGAAGATAATCCGCTCCCCGCAGTTTGTGGTAGAGTTTGCCCACAGGAAGAACAATGTGAGTTGAAATGTATTCTTAACAAAAAAGGTGCACCCATTGCCATCGGGCGTCTTGAAAGATTTGTTGCTGACTATGAGGCCAAACTCGGCCTTAGTGAAAAGCCTGAGATAATGAGGCCAAAGGGGAAGAAAGTAGCAGTGATAGGTTCGGGACCAGCAGGACTAGTTTGTGCCAGCGAACTTGCAAAAATGGGGTATGATGTGACAATCTTCGAGTCTTTACATGAGGCAGGTGGAGTTCTGGTTTATGGAATTCCACAATTCAGATTACCGAAAGAAATCGTTAAAAGGGAAGTTGAATACATTAAATCCCTTGGTGTGAAAGTTGTTACGAATTTTTATGTGGGAAGAACAAGAACCATTGACGAGCTAATGAACGAGGATGGGTTCGAAGCAGTCTTCATTGGCACCGGTGCAGGTTTACCAAAGTTTATGGGAATTCCAGGGGAGAACCTTCTCGGGATCTATTCGGCCAACGAATTCTTAACTCGAATCAATCTTATGCGTGCATATAAATTCCCTGAATATGATACACCGATTAAGGTAGGAAAAGTAGTCGCCGTAATAGGAGGTGGCAACGTTGCAATGGATGCTGCGAGAAGCTCTTTAAGGGCTGGAGCTGAAAAGGTTTACATCATATATAGGAGAACAAGAGACGAAATGCCCGCAAGGGCCGAAGAAATTGAAAATGCAGAAGAAGAGGGTGTCGAATTTATGTTCTTAGTAAATCCTGTAAAATATGAAGGTGACGAAAGAGGCTGGGTTAAGACGATGATCCTCCAAAGAATGGCCCTGGGAGAGCCCGACGAGTCAGGGAGAAGGCGTCCTTATCCAATAGAAGGTTCCGAGTTTCCTCTTGCCGTTGATACCGTTGTTGTCGCAATTGGGCAGGTGCCAACACCCATCATAGCAAACACTACGCCTGGCCTTCAGGTACATCCTAAATGGGGTACCTTAGTTGCTAATTTAAAAACTGGAGCCACCACAAAACCAGGAGTTTTTGCAGGTGGCGACGTGGTTACCGGTGCCGCCACTGTAATTCTTGCAGCAGGTGCCGGTAAGACGGCAGCTAAATATATTGATTATTACTTAAATAATAAGAGCAGGCCAAATATTTGGGATGAGTTATCCAATGCACAATAAATCCCAAAAGGGAGGTCAAAAATGTCTCAAATAGATGATGTCATAGCAAAGGTAAAGGAGAAGGATAAAGACCAGCCTGAATTTATTCAGGCTGTAACGGAAGTGCTCTCCACCCTCAGACCTGTAGAGGAGAAGCACCCAGAGTTTGTAAAAGCGAAGATCTTCGAAAGAATTGTGGAACCTGATAGAATAATTCAATTCCGTGTAGTCTGGGAAGATGACAACCACAACATTCAGGTTAACAGAGGCTACAGAGTACAATTCAATAACGCCATAGGTCCATACAAGGGTGGCTTGAGATTCCATCCCTCCGTTAACCTTGGAATAATCAAGTTCCTCGCCTTTGAGCAGACCTTCAAAAATGCCCTTACTACACTACCGATGGGTGGTGGAAAAGGTGGTTCAGATTTTGATCCCAGGGGCAAGTCAGATGCAGAAATAATGAGATTCTGCTATGCCTTTATGAGTGAACTCTATAGACACATCGGCCCTGATACAGATGTCCCTGCAGGGGACATTGGCGTTGGTGCGAGGGAAATTGGTTACATGTATGGCTACTACAAGAAAATTGTAAACGAACACACGGGAGTGCTTACGGGCAAAGGGCTTGAGTATGGCGGATCGCTTATAAGACCTGAAGCAACTGGCTATGGGATTATCTATTTCGCACAAGAGGTGCTAAGTACGAAAAATATCAGTCTTGAGGGGAAGAGAATTGCTGTTTCTGGATTCGGAAATGTTGCATGGGGAGTGATTCGTAAAGCAACAGAACTTGGAGCAAAGGTTGTAACAATATCGGGTCCGGATGGTTTTGTCCTTGATGAGGAGGGAATAAAAGGTGAAAAGATTGATTTCTTGCTCGAGATGAGAGCATCAGGTAGAGATGAGGCAAAAATGTATGTTGAGAAGTTTAAGAACGCTCAATTCTTCCCGGGGAGAAAGCCATGGGAAGTTAAGGTCGATGTGGCAATTCCTTGCGCAACACAGAATGAACTTGACGCAAATGACGCAAATGCGCTTGTAAGAAACGGTGTTATAGCAGTTATAGAAGGTGCAAATATGCCTTGTACCCTTGAAGCTATAAACATCATTAGAGAAAACGGAATCCTTTTTGCCCCTTCAAAGGCAGCAAATGCAGGTGGTGTTGCAGTTTCGGGTCTTGAAATGACACAGAACAGCATGAGGCTTCAGTGGACAAGAGAGGAAGTCGATGCTAAGCTCCGGGAAATCATGAAGAGAATACATCAGAGCTGTCTCGATGCTGCTGCCGCCTACGGCAGACCAGGTGACTATCTCACGGGTGCCAACATCGCTGGATTTCTTAAAGTGGCTAAGGCTATGCTCGCCTATGGTGCACTGTAATAAATCCAGAGGTTAAGAACCCTGCAGGGCCCCGCAAGGGGCCCTGTTTTTTTACAAGAAAAAACTTGCTTAATTTAAGGAGGCAAAAAATGAAAGCAAGAGAAATCGCAGAATACCTTGATAGTATCTTAAGAACCAAGGAAATTAAAGATACATCGCTAAACGGTTTAATTCTTGAAAATTCCAATCACATAAGAAGAATTGGCCTTGCGGTGGATTTCAATCTTCCATCCATCAGAAAAGCAGTTGAAGAAAAGGTTGATATGATTCTCTTCCATCACGGACCTTTTTGGGGAACTCCTCTACCCTTTGTAGGAGCCTTGTATGAAAGATTCAAACTTCTCTTTCAGCACGACATTGCAGTCTATGTTTCACATCTCCCCCTTGATATGCATCCTGAGTTCGGAAACAACGCCTATGCAATGAAATTGCTGGGTATTGAAGACCATAAGGAATTCGGAGACTACCATGGGATAAAAATAGGAAGGGAATTTCAACTTAAGGAGCCTTTAAAATTCAAAGATTTTATTACGCTTTTGGAGTCAAAAATCGGAAAGGTCCTCCTTTACTGGGATTTTGGAAATGAAAAGATTATAAGGGGCGCCTTCGTTTCGGGCGATGCAGTATCAGTTCTACCGGAAGCAATAGAAAAGGGTCTTGACGTTTTAGTAGTTGGTGAGCCAAGACATTATGCTTACTCCATTGCTATAGATAACCATATCAATGTAGTTTTCCTTGGTCACTATCAATCGGAAACTCTTGGACTTATTGCCTTGGCTGAACATCTCAAAGAAAAATTCTCCTTAGACTACGTGTTTTTACCAGCTCCAACGGGCTTGTAGGAACTGCACAAGGATTTTAAAATTTCCTCCCGTTTGGTAGTGGTACCAATCTCTCAATTTATTATGCAGATATTCTCGAGATTTCTTCCCATGTTGTTACAAATTCCAACGACACTTAAATGTTTGATTTTTTGCAGATTTCAAGGTAAAATTTAACAATGCCAAACGAACGAAGAGAGATTATTTATGGTCTTCTTTTCCTGCTTCCTGCCCTTGTAATCCTTTTTATTTTTAAGGTTCTGCCTATCCTCTTTGCCTTTAACATCTCTTTCCACGAATGGGGGATCGCAGGGGATAAGGGGTTTGTTGGCCTCCAGAACTACAAGTTTTTACTCCGGGACAGGTACTTTTGGCAAGCTTTGTGGAACACCGTCTTATATACCATATTTTCAGTCCCCCTAAGCATTGTACTTGCCCTCTTTATCGCCTATCTCCTTAACCAAAATATAAAAGGCGTTGGATTCTTCCGAACGGTATTCTTCTTACCAGTTATTACATCATTGGTCGCTGTTTCTGTGGTGTGGAAATGGTTGTACAATCCCCAGAGGGGCCTTTTTAACGCTATCCTTGCCTTTTTGAAACTTCCAACCCTAAAATGGCTTGAAGAACCGCGAGGGATCTTTGAACTTTTAACGGGAAAAGACTTGCCTTATCTTCTTGAAGGGCCTTCCCTGGCTTTATTCTCTCTCGTTATTTTAAGCGTATGGAAATCCCTTGGTTACAATATAGTGATTTTTATCGCGGGGCTCAAAAATATTTCGGAGACTTATTATGAAGCTGCAAGGATTGACGGGGCGAATAGATGGCAGATAATAAAGCACGTGATGTTGCCCCTTCTCTCTCCCACGACCTTTTATGTGTTTATAATGACTACCATTTCTTCTTTTCAGGTGTTTGCCCCTGTGTGGATGATGACGGGACCTCCAACGGGAGGTCCTCTTGGTACAACATCAGTAGTGGTTTACTACCTTTATAGAAAAGGATATGAAGAGTACCAGGTGGGATACGGTTCTGCAATTGCCTTCGTTTTCTTCGTGATTATACTTTTAATAACTCTCTTCCAGCGTAAAGTGAGCGAAAAGAGGGTCTATTATGAAGTTTAGAAGTATCATAATTTGGAAAATCATTGTCTATTCAATCCTTATTGCCCTTGCCATACTTTCTATATTGCCATTTTATTGGATGCTAACAACCTCCTTTAAGACGCCCGCGGAATCCATTGCCGTTCCTCCTACATGGATTCCAAAAACCTTCACCCTCTTAGGCTATAGAACCGTCCTTACCAAAATTCACTTTCTCAGGTACATGTATATCTCCCTTATCACCTCTATTCTCACCATCCTCGGCTCCCTTATAACGGCGCTTCTTGCCGCCTATGCCTTTTCCTGGATCCAGTTTAAGGGTAGAGATACTATTTTTATGGGCTTTTTATCTCTAATGATGGTGCCAATGCCGGTTTACATTATACCACTCTTTCTCATAGTACAGAGACTTGGCTGGCTCGATACCCTGCAGGTCATGATAGTCCCCTGGACAGTAAGTATCTTTAGCATTTTCTTACTCAGGCAGAATATGCGCTCCATTCCCAAAGATTTATACGATGCAGCGGTCATTGATGGGTGTGGTAGATTGAGATTTCTGTTTCAAATAATTGTTCCTCTTATTAAACCTGCTATAACCACGATGGTCATCTTCGAGTTCATTTCCAGCTGGAACACCTTTATGTGGCCCCTTATGGTTATAAACAAAGACAATCTGAGACCCATTCAGGTTGGGCTTGCATACTTTGCCCAGGGCGAATCCACAAACTACCCTGCCCTTATGGCAGCTTCAACCCTTTCCATTCTGCCTCTTGTGATTTTATTCTTCATTGCCCAAAAACAAATAATCGAAAGTTATGCCAGAAGCGGTCTAAAAGAATAGCTCATGCAAGAAGCGGTCAAGCAAGCCCTTGAGTTGAAAAAGGCTGTCTACGAAACCTTTCGAGATATTCAATATATTCGTTTCGTTGATGACTCGAAAATCTTTAAGCGGGGCACTTTAGTAATTGGAGACACAATTATTCCTCCTTACCCCAAAATCGGGCGTCTTTTTGTTTTAGAAGAAGGCCTTAAGCGTTTTTTTAAAGAGCCCTTCTACATAGAGGAAAAGGCCGATGGTTACAACATAAGGGTAATATATTACAAAGAGAGGGCTCTTGCCATTACCCGAGGAGGCTTCATCTGTCCCTTTAGTACTGACAGACTCAAAGATTTTTATGCCTTCAATGAATTTTTTAGAAAATACCCAGAACTTGTCCTCTGTGGAGAAATCGTAGGTCCCAATAACCCTTATATGGAGTTGCATCCACCCTACATCACCTTTGACGTTGCCTTTAGGCTCTTTGACATCTATGATTTGAAAGGAAATAGGTTTTTACTACCTGAAGAGCGTTATAAAATTGCTGATACCTTTCAGATACCTCAGGTTACCAGGTACGGACTTTACACAACCGGGAATCTTGAAAGGATTAAGGAACTTGTCTTAAAACTCAACGCTGAAGAGATTGAGGGAGTTGTAATCAAGTCCGCTCAAAGGCATTTAAAATATTTCAAGTACGCCACACCCATTATCAACATTAAGGACATTGAAGCCGATGTAGATTTACTCCTTGAACTCCCCGGTGAATTTTTTATTCAAAGAATCATAAGGTTTGCCCTCTCATCCCTTGAACTTGGTTACGATGGAAAGGAAGCAACTAATAGATTGGGTGAAATTTTCATTGAAAACTTCAAGAAGATTTTACAGGAATTTAAAGAATCAGGTAAAATATCGCGCCAGTACGTACTCTATTTCAATGAAGAGGAAAACATTGAGGAATTTTTGAAACTGGAAAACAGGGCCTCGGACTTGATTAAAGTAAAACTCATTGGAGTCGAAAGGGAACAAAACAAATACAAAGTTACCATCGAGAAAACCTTCCTTAAAGCAACATCAAGGCTTTACAGGCTTATCAGGGGTTATCCTCTTTACGATTAGAGAGAAGTACTGAAATTAACGCCTTTGGGTTGATATATCTTACTCCGAGTTTTTCTGCCCACTTTCTTACACCCTCATCGGCAGAGACAATGGCAGCACCAAGTTCCATAGCGAGAAGAATCAAATCTACATCTTCCGTTGAATCTATGATGCCACTTCTCAGTGCCTCACGATACTTGTTCCTTAAACGATTGATGATCTTTTCCTTACTCTGTTTCTCGGCAACCTGAACCGCTTCTTCAGCAACCCTTAAACCCTTGTTAATTCGGTTTCTGACCTCTTCAATTAGCTCATAAAGGAGGAATCCGGGGACCTCAATATTGAACCTTTTAGGGGATTTCAATTTTATAGTCAGGTCCGCCTCAGGGGGTATACTATCTTCTCCGAGGATGAGATTCAACTCCTCAAACACCGAAGGAGGCATATAAAATTCAAATTCATTCTTAAAGCGCTTTGCGAGTTCTAAAAAATTCCTGAAGGCATCTTTCGCGCTTTTACCAAAGAGGCTGTAAACGTCAGGATTCGTAAATACACTGGTATCAATGACGATTTTTTCCATAGTAAAATTTTACTTCCTTTCTATCTTAAAATCAAAGGTTTTGTAAACTCAAGGTAAGATGGCCCCGCTAACAGCATATCCAAAACCGTTGTTTCAGGCATCAAGTTAGCAAAGGGTAAGGAAGGCTTTCGAGTCGGGTAATAGATAACTTTAACATTTTTGCATTTTATAAGATCTTTAGAAAGTTTTATTGCATCCAAAATTCCACCGTTTTCATCAACAATTCCAATCCTTTTTGCATCTCTTCCACTCCATATCCTACCCCTTCCAATTTTGTCAACGCTATCAGGATCAAGCCCCCTACCCTCCTGGATTCTCTTCAGGAACTTCTGGTACGCCCATTGGATTTCTCTATTCATTATTTCTTCACCCTCCGGCCCGAGCTCTTCATAGGATGAAAAAGATAGGGCATATTTTCCAATTTTAACGGAATATAAATTTATTCCCAATTTGCTAAAGAGCCCCGTGGTCACAAATTTACCATTGAGAACGCCTATTGAACCCGTTAATGTCGTTTTAGAAGCGAGTACCTTTGTTCCTGCTGAGGAGATGTAATATCCTCCCGATGCGGCAACGGAGCCCATTGTGACTATCACGGGCTTCTTTTTGGATACCTTTCTTATTGCATTCCACATAACATCGGAAGCGAGGGCAGAACCGCCGGGTGAATTTACCCTAAGAATTACGGCTTTTACTCTCCTGTCTTTTTCGAGCTTTGAGAAGGTTTTTTCAATTGTCGAAGAGCCGAGGTTTCTTCCGCCGATAAAAGGAAGTGGGAGTGGATTGTCACTACTCTCACCCTCCACTATGCTCCCATCTGCCACTACATAGGCAATTTTATACTTTGGTTCATACCAGGCTGTCCTGACGGGTTGCGAAGGGTTTCTTAACCCTCGTATAATTTGAACCTGTTTTCCAAATTCTTTCTTTATAATGTCCTGAATATCGCTTTCAAAAATTAACGAATCAACATACTTCTTCTCTTTAGCCTTATCTGCGTTAATTACAGCGTATTCAAAAATGGAATCAATCTCTGGGATGGCCTCCTTCGCGTAGTCGTAGATTGTATTAAGATAAGCCATAAGCTGCTCTCTGTTATAAGAACTCATTGTGTCCATAATAAAGGGTTCCGCCGCCGACTTGTATTCACCGATTCTCTGGAACTCCGGCTTGATACCCAGCCTTTCTAAGGCGGTCTTGAAATACATACTAACTGTACCCAAACCGGGTATAAAAATGTCGCCCGAAGGGTTTAGAAAGACCTTATCTCCAGCTCTTGCAAGAAGATATGAACCTAAAAAATAGTTTTCAGAGTAGGTATAAACTTTGATTCTATTTTCCCTGAGTTTCGATATGACATTCCTGAGTTCTTCGATCTGATTAATGGAAAGGGCAACATTGTCTAAAATTAGGAAAAGACCCTTTACCGATTTATCTGAAGAAAGGGAATCAAGGGCAGTAACTAAATCAAAAAAGGACATTTTTCTCCTCATTGCGAAGGACCCCTCTGCTCTCATTTCATCATATTCCCCTCTCAAACGAACAATATGGACTCTTGGCATCTTCATGAGCGAAGGGTAAGGGTTGACAGATAATATGGCACCATAGGTGGTTTTATTATTTCCTTGCGATCCAGAGAACACGAGATTCCCAAGGCTAATTTCAATACCAAAAGAAGGTTTTCCATCTTTAGCAGATGTTGCATATAAATTAATTCCACTCACCGGCTCAAGCTCAATCCCGCCTTCGAAATGCTTGCCATTTGTAACATCAACATAGGCCTTGACATATTCCTTGTAAGGTTTTATGGCTAAGCCAAATCTATAATTTTTAGAGTTATTGTATGTGTAGCCACAAGACAAAAAATCCGCGGGTCTTAAAAGTATTCCGCCGTAATAACCATATCCAGAGTCTTTTGCATATTTTAAGCCCAATCCCAAATATACATTCTCCGCAAGTTTGATGCCATCAGCCACATAATAGGAATTCGAACCTTTATCCCAAGAAAAACTAAGGGTTCCTGAATAGAGGTTTAAACTGTAACTATCTTTATTGCCAAAATAAGATAACTCAAAGCCCGGAGAGAAAGCAAGGCCCGCCGGATTAACTGTAGTTGCGAGACTCCGTTCAGAGAGAGCCACAGAATTTAAATTGAAAAAAGATACAAGAATTAGGAAAAATAACATAAAAATCCCTCCTTTTAAAGCAGTTAAATTATAGGGTTTGGAAGGGGAAAGGAAAAGGCAGGTGGGCCTGCGAATAAAAAAGAAGTTCAAAATCAGGGGGTGTTTGGAGTTTAAAGGAAAAAAATTTACGGGAGCCCAGTAAAGTTAAGTTACTCTTAGTGGATGAGCTATCATGAAACTAATAACTGTATAATTGCAAGTTAGATTGCCTTAGATTCATTAGCAATTTGGTACTGCGGCCAAGGCATATTTTGAAACCTTATTATTCAAAAAGGAATTTGGGCTCTTTTGCAAAAATCTACTTTAAGTAAAACATTTTTCATAAAATGGTTTCAAAATTTAAACACCAAATGAGTTGCTTTGCTGTGCATCGACTATGGCTGACGCTTTTACAACTTCTTGTGAAGCTCTCAAATAGAAGATTCGCTTTACCTTGCATCGGCAGTAGCTGGTCTAACCGATTTTAAAATTTTAGAGGCCCGCAAACATGGCCATAATATTTAAACAAATCTAAAAATTTTGTCTTAAAAGGCTTCTTTAAAATTGTCGGCGAATGGGCTTTTCTGATATTACAAGGGGGATTTGAAAAAAACTCTTTCAAAAATTTGCGCGCGCCCCGAAGGGGCGCGCGCAAATTGAAAAGGAAAGCCACCACCTTACTTCACTATCACTACCTTCTGAGTAGTCACCTTACCATCCGCATTGACAACTAAGAAGTAGGCACCAGGCATCACATTGGATACATCAACCTTCACGCCCTTTCCAATCCCTTTGCCTTCGTAAAGCGTTATCACCTTTCTGCCTTCGACATTGTAAAGTTCAGCCCTTACCATGTTCGCATTTGTCGGTATACTAAGCTCTAAGCTTGATTTTGCAATCGAGTTTTTCAATGTCACTACACCAGCCTCTCTAACACTGGAAGGCACAATATCTGCATCAGTTCTCGGATAGAGGGTCCCTCTGTACCTTAAAATACCTACGAGCATATCAATCTGCTGATGAACTTCAGTGGGCCTCCAGGTATATCCAATCGCCTGATCCCCCTCGACCGTTAAGACAAAGGTATCTGGCTCAACATAAGTATATACTTTCCAATCGCCACCAGTGCCTACATCATACACAAACACCGGCGGTTGAACAGCCACCAATACGTGTTCCCATTGTTCAGAAATGGCACCCGCTTCGTTTCTAAGATCCGGTAAAGGAACCACTACTGGATTTACAGTATGTCCACTACTTACAACTCTATAATACCTTATGTTAGTAAGTTCTGTTATCGCATTGGCACCGTATTCAGTAACATCACCTGTAATTATCACCGAATCCCCTTCATGCATAGCATTTACAGGGATGAAATTGGGGTTATCAAATCCGTGAATACCTGTCCAGGGTCCTTCACCCTGCTGCACAAAGAAGAATGGATAAAGGAATTTGTCCTTCCAACCCGTGATTATACCTGTGATCGTCACAGTTCTTCCCATCCAGTTACTCCTGAAACCTCTGGCAGAATCATTCGGCATAGTATCAGACTGAATTAAAGTTATCGGGGTAAAGCCACCGTAGAAATAGGCTGTATCGGTAACTTGTTGTCCGTAGGTGTCCCTTAGATTCTGTCCAAAGAATCTGTATCTTCTCGCATCAACCATGTTGTCAGTTGTTAAGGTCACATAATGGTTATCACTGGTTGATACCTCCGCTGAAATCACATTGAGAGGAGTTGAAGTTGCACTATCCTGCAAAATATACTTTGTTGGATCCTGAGCTGTAGAAGGACTCATTGGGGTCTTGAACTTGATTAATACCTTGTTTTTATCGATGGAGTAAATGTCAGCCACACCAGGGAGTAAGAATTCATAATCGTCAATAGACCTTGGCCTTAACATGTAATAGGTTATACCACCAAGTGTTCTGGTTTCTACAATCCCTTGAATGTTCATTGCATCGCCAACGGTAGGAGTGTAAGAGTAATTGTTCCTTACAATAACATAACCAGTGCCATCGGAGATCTCAAATTCGTTATTGGTTCCAAGCCCGGTTCTCGTTACGTAGGCATTTTCAATTCTCACAAGAACACCTTCGTAGGCCTCAGCGGAGTCGACAGGAAAAGCAGAAGTGGATGTTGTATCAAGATGGGCACAGGTAATGAGTGCTGGTGCAGGTGGTGTATGTCCCGTACTAACAATCTGAAAATCGCTTAAACTGTTAATCTGAATTTCCGTATTACCATAGTACTCTAATACACTGCCTGTGAAAACCACACTGTCACCTACGTTTATTGTGGGCAAAGTTCCAAGAGAGCTTGGGAAGTAAACCATTATACCACGCCAAGGGCCTCCTGGATTCATTTCGACGAAGATGTTACGAGTGCCTGTAACCCCCGTTTTAGCAACAACAATACCCCTTAGGGTAACGGTCTGATTTACCCAAAGGGAAGCCTGGGTGTTTGGATCCCTTTCGTACTGGATCGCATATATGGTGGTATCCACCGCCTGGGCGCTCAGCATGGTGATGCCCAGGAGGATTACTGTTACTATACTTTTGACCCTCATAAACACCTCCTGTTTTTACGTTTTGAACCTTTGACTTGTAAAAATTGTAAACTTAAAATTTCAAACATGTGTTAAGAATATGTTAAGCCCCGTTTACAAATCCTCTGCCCTTTAAATAATCCTCTGTTTGGCGCAATTTAAATTCAATAGCCATATCCAGTTACTTAGTATATCCCAGTTCCTCGCTGATCATCTTGTGCAGGATAGAGAAGGCGTTTCCACGGCCATTCAAAGCATGAAGTTGAATGGAAGAGAAGATTACCTTCGCATTAGAGGAAGGATAGGCAACGATCACGGGTGGATTACCAGGCCAACGGGAAGATGCCGTTGGAAGCACATAAAGAACCTTTGAATTTTGATCTGCTAAAAATCCATCAAACCTTGAAATTATGGGAGATCCACAACTAAGGGTATCGTAGCCCACTGCCATGGGGTAAAGTTTTTCATTTCTTAAAAGAAGCTTATTCCATGCCACCACCGTATCGACACCCAAGTAATTTCTTGCAAAGGGAGAAGGAGTAAAGGCGGGGTTTAAAAGCACATCGAGGATTTGGGGGCTGATAAGCACCAGTTTGTTTCCATTGTCAATGTATCGTGTAAAGGAAGGTAAAGCAGGAGAGAAATGCTCAGTCTGATCGGCAGTATACCAGATTATGAGCCTAAATCCCATTTCATTGATCATATAGTCCACATCCAAGGATGAGTAAGGTAACCCATTCTCCACCCTGTAAACCGTATAATTCCCTGGATAATAGCCATCAAGAAAAGTGGTGTAAAATTGATCCGCCTGTGTCACATTTGCATCGTCGATCAACAAAATATCACCAACTTTCGGCTTCACATACCAGGTATGCGATACCGTATCAGAGAGGGCGTAGGACTCGTCCACCGCCCACAAATATATCGTTCTCTGACCTTCAGGAATGTTAGTCAAGAACACTGAGGCACTGTCTTTACTCACAAAATGCATCACGGTATCGGGCTCATAGTCAAGTCTATAAAGGAAACCAATGACGGTCCAATCACCGTCAACATCGTTAGCGCCAAAGTAAAAGGTAGCGACTGGCAAGGTGGTATCGGGTGGGAGTTTTTCCGTAATGAAAAAGGCGACAGGGGGAGTGTTCCTCACAGGTATTGTAACCTTTGCGGGTGTAGGGTCCTTTGCACCCTCATTATCCACTGCCCATACTTCAAAGGTATGTGTCGCAAAGGTGTCACCGCTGGGCACATTAAATGTAAAGGTTTCACTGGTTTTCGTAGTGAAAGTGGTATCCTTTCCATCAATGGCATAGTAGAATCCCACCACTTCACCATCGGGGTCATTACCCATCCAGTAAAGTGTAACCTTCGCAGGCACTGTATCAACGGTATCCACGTGGGCTATGAAACAATAGGTTTCAGGTGGTAGATTTCCGACGGGGCTTTCAATGGGCTTCTTAATACAGGATGATACAAGAAGCCCAAAAGTTAGAGCAATACTTAGAATAAAAAGCCTCTTCATAACTCACCTCACAATGGTAAACTTTGCTATCTTCACATTACCTGTGTCTTCGTCTTTGACCACGAGGTAATATAGCCCTGTGGCAACTGGTTGATTTTTATCGGAAAGCAAATTCCAGGTTTCTTCACCGTAATCGCTATCATGACTTATAGTCTTTACCACATCCCCTGCCACATTCATAATGTAAATAGTGCATTTTTTCGGTAAATTGTAAAACCTTATAATCTTGTCATTCCCCTTTTCCCATACCGAGCTTAATCGGTAAGGGTTAGGATAGACGCCTACAGGAGACTCAGAAGTTGCAGGTGTCCCAGGGATTACCTTTACCATATTTAGCAATTTAGAACTTTCAAGACTGGGTAAGCCGAGTAAAGTATCACCTACATCGTAGGAGGTAACTGAGTAGTAATAGGTAAAACCATTTTTAACCCCTACATCTTCAAACTTATACCAGCCTTTAAACGGACCCTCTGTCTCTACCTGTGGCAGTCCTGTGTTGAAACCTATGGAATGATCCACATCCCTGATGGAATCATCTGGCGTCTTATCAAATTCTGCAACCAACTTCCAGGATGTATCTTCAATGTTGTAAGTCGTTCCCCTGTAAATTCTATATCCTTCGAAGTCCCTCAAATGGGGAGGGAAGGGATCCCGGGCAAACTCTGGTATATTGTCAAAATAGAGGGTAACTTTTCTGTTGTCGGGTACTGCAACAAGATGTGGAGATGGAGGCGGAGCAGGCAAAATAAAATTGGCTTCGAAGGCCTTTTGAGCCCAGGAAGCGTTTTCATACAAAGATTGCAAGTCCATCCCACCTATGAAAGCCATTACAAATACAATGGAATCGCCAATATTTACATGGGGTATAGGACCGACCGAAAGTAGTGGAATGGGATCTGGGTAACCCCTCGTATAAACATAGTTATCGTCCACATCGGGGTCTCTTTCGCCATTGGACATAATTTTGTATCTAATTGTGTCCGGAACTGTTCCTCTCATATCCCTCCAGGTCCACCAGTTATAACTTACCCTCATCGTGTCAAAATCTACCCGTACACTATCCCAGTACATACCGAGAAACTTAAAGGCGCCATAGCCCGTTGCCAGATTATCGTATCCATCATTTCTTTCATAAACAAGATAGTTTTGAGGATCGTAAAACAGCCTTTTATGTTGATAATAGGGGGTTGTTCCAAAATTGTCACCCCAGAAGTCCCTCGATCCTGAGGCAAGTTCTCCATAAAATCCTATATACACGCTATCCCAGTCACCTGCGTAGCCATCGTTGTACAGTACGAACTTCACTATCACCACATCGTCGATATAAGGATAGCTCCAAACCAGTACCGTTTGGGAAACTCTTAAACCCAGGGGGACATGTTCCGGTGGAAAGGTGGTGAAGTCTCTGTAGTCCGTATAAGAGCAGTAAAAATCCTGCTCCGAAATGGCATCGGGGGAATAGTAAGGCGATGTTATAATACTTGACTTTTCAATAATCGTGTCAGAAATGGAGGGTGACGGAAGGAACTCAAACCCTTGGGTTGAACCTGGTGTAACGCTGGTCTCATCCACCGCTCCTGTTGTAACCGTTTTACCCAGTGGTGTCTTTGCACCTACCCAAAGTCCCCCCTTGTAAAGTCTTTCTATTTTGCTGAATTTTGGATATTCCATTGAAGGATAGGGTTGCCCTGTGGAGGGATCGATGTACCGCGAAAAGCTCGTACCAAAGAGGCCAAAATTCGTAACATTCAGTCGCATATTACCGATGGATGTATATTTAAAGGAGACGATTTTGCTACTCAAAAGGCCAAAAGTCAACAATAAGCCAAATAATGTCCGCTTCATTTACCACCTCCTGGATTTTGGGGAAGCTCAGGTTTTTTCATCTTCAATACCTTGTTTGCAAAAGCAACATAAAGATAGGCTCCATCCTTTGATGTAGCGAGGCTCACCGGCGCTACCGAAAATCCTTCCTGCGTCACGAATTCCCCTGTTTGTCTAAACTTCTGCACTCTATTGTTTCCATAATCCAGAACGTAAATATTTCCAAGGGTATCTGACCAAACATCCATTGGTGTATTGAAAACTCCAGCCGTATCACCACCTTCGTGGGTTGTACCACCTAAGTGAACTATATTCACCCTTGGAGTTGTTATGGAGAGTGCCTCAACCCAGTTGTTTCCTGTACTGGCCACTATAATAGCTCCCATCTTTTCGTTAACAAATAACCCATGGGGGTTATTAACACTCAAAATTCCGCTTCCATAAGAGGCAATAAGTTCAACAAAGTTTCCGAGGGAATCGAGTTTTACAAGTTTATGAAGTTCTGGCTCTGTGATGTAAAAGTATTTGCGGCTATCCACATCTATCCCATAGGGTTTCAAAGTATCCGCAAAATTTATGACTCGCAAAAGGTTTTTATCCCTGTCAAAAACATAGATCATGCAAGAATCTGTGATATAAAGATTTCTGCTAACATCCTGAGCCACACCTTTTGCATTCGCAAAATCTGAATAAAAGGTATCAACAAGGTCTCCGTTAAAGTTTAATTTTAAAAGTGCGTGTGCTTCAAGAACATAGATGTAACCATCCTTTCCCACAATAATGTCCCTTATCCCATTAAAGGTCTGGTTATCCCAGGAGGTGTTCCTCACTTCGATGTAATCCTCTTCGTAAGGTAATGAACCTGGATTTTCTTGTGGTAGGGGATATTTATACCCACAACTCAAGCCCAAAATAAAGACAATAAACGCACCAAATTTTAAGTATCTCATCAGAAATTCACCCCCATTTGCGCCTTGTGAACAATCCCTGCAAACCCCATAGAGGTGGCTGCATAGTCAATGTGAATATCCTTTTTAAATCCAATGCTCTTTGTGAGTCCAATTCCGGCTGTGAATCCAGAATATTCTCCAGGCAAATTGGCATTCAATCTGTAGCCAAACCTCAAAGCCAAAACCTCACCGATAATGTATTCAACGCCTGCCCTGAAGATTTCAACATTGTCTGTACTCTTTTCAAGCTGTGCTGAAATATAAAAGGTACTGAAGGGGCTTCCATAAAATCCAAGACGATATATCACAGGTAATGAAAAGGTAGAAGGCGTCTCTGCTGGATTTGGACTTTTAACAACAGGGTCAGGCCCTATGTTGGAGATGGAAATACCGAGGCTAAGGTCTCGATAACCTATGAGGTAAAAAGTACCGAGGTCCAGTGCAACGGTATATTGGGTATAGTCGTCAAGAACTTCATTTAAGTATTTGACGGTAATCCCAAAGGCAAATCTATCGATCAACTTCCTTGAAAGGGAAATTCCTACATAGGAACTCGATACTCTGTAATAGGTACCGAGGCCAAAGGGATGATACTCATCAGTCCTCTGTATGTACCCAGAGTGAAGATTTCCGAGCATAATACCCGCCCTTGTGAATTTTCCAAATTCATAAACTGCTCCACCGAAAGTATAGTAAGCATCAGCAATCCACCGTTGAGAGAATAAAGCGGTACTCCTTCCTGATGGGATAAAGGAAATCGCTGATGGATTCCAGTACATGCAGGTAGCATCACTGGCAATGGCAACCCCTGTTTCACCCAGGGCTCCTTGCTTTGCCCCCACTGGAATCTTAAGAAATGCCATCGTGGTTGTACCTATCTTTTGCCCTCCTAAGAATTCAAAAATAGTGAGGGCTTTGAGTGATCCACTTGCTAATAAAAGCAAGACAAGAATTCTTTTTACCATCTTATCAACACCCCCACAAAAATCTCCCTTGGTTCGCCATATCTTGCTGGATTCAACATGCTTTCAGGAGTGGTTCTTGGGGGAAGGGGGTCGCCAGGTTCATACGCCCTACCAGTCACAGGATTTATTATTCTATGATCTCGCCAGTTGAAAACGTTCCGGATCTCTGACTTAAATCGGAAATCTACTTTTCCAGTCTTGAAAAGACCTTTTTCAAATTTTATATCTGCCCTCTTCCACATAGGCCCGAGTTTTGAGTTTATCTCACCGGTATTTCCTAGGGTATCCTGAGGGGTGTACCTTACGCCGGATTGAAGAGACAAACCAGCAGAAATGAGCAGATCATCTATTTTTAACTTAGAGATCCTTAAATATTCTCCCTTTCTCAATGAATAAGCGATATCTCCATAGAATTTAACGGGCCTATCCCACTTCAAATACCATTCTTTTAGCGTTTCTACGCTACCACTCCAGTACCAATCTTCAGAGGAAGAGGACCTACCCTTACTTTGAGAAAGGGTAAGAGATAGAGAGCCATAGATGTGATAAGGTGTATAATAACTCAAGTCTGCTTCGAGCCCCACCGAGCGTGAATAGTCGGAGTTAAAGTACATCCAGAAGGATGGATTGGGAGGGATTCCAGGGACTTTTCTAGCAGTAGGATAATTGAACACATCCTTGTAGTAAGCGGTAACCTTTAGTTTACTTTTCTGATGTAAAAGTTGTTCTACGCCAATTTCATAGGCAACGGTAACCGTAGGTCTCAAGTTGGGATTTCCCACAAGTTCGTAAGAGGATGAAGCCCTCACCCCCAGTTTAGAATAGACATACTTCAGATCGGGTAGCTGAGAAAAATGGCCATAAGAGGCAAAAAACTTTGTATTCTCAGTAATTGGATATGCGAAACCAAGACGAGGACTTACATGGAACTTTACAATCCTTCCCCGGATTGTAGCGTTGTCGTTCAAATATTTTGTATATTCTGACTTAATCGCTGGAGGTAAATCGGGTTCTTGTAGGATTCTTTTGACTGCATCGTCAACATACTTACCAGGTACCCAGAAGTCTCCACGAATTCCGAGGTTTGCTATCATCCCTGCAAAGGTTATTTCCGTCTGGGCGTAAGCGCCACCATCAAAGGAGTAAATCTTATAAAGGTCGTAGTTGAGGCCAAGCCCATTTTGTGTGCCATACCAAGGAAAATGGATGTCAAGCCACTGCAATTCATTTCTGTTAGCTATAAAGCCGGTTTTGATCTTCCAGATCTTAGAGAAGATCCGAGTAAAATCGAATTTCGCTGTCCAGGTTTCTACATAATGGTCATGCCAGTAAGGTGCATCCCCGTAATCCCAGAACAAATCCTGAGGTATAGTATCAACGGTTTCCACATATTGTGACCAGTGTTTACCATTCACATCTGCCCTTAGATTCGTAAAAAACCTCGAAATTTTAAGGTCGTAAAAGCTTTTAAGGGAAAGGGCATGATTTATAGAAATGGCTTGCTGAACAGCATCTCTTGTAAAGGTAAGATAATTCTGAAGATTATGAATATAACGATAAGGAAATCCATTGGCAAAGGGATAGTCGGAAGAAGATAGGTAATAACCCTGATTGATTTCTAAGGATTTGTTTACCATAAAATAAACGCGGAAATTGTTCGTGACCTTCCAGGAAATTCTTGAAAGAAGTGAATAGTCGTTTTCTTCCCGCAGTGAAAGCTTCCAGGTTTTATAAACCGATGTGTACAGGCTATCCGCATGGGGCAAATGGGTATCCTCAAGGTCAGAGTGAAAACTCACATAGTAAGTGATATTACCGGGAATATTAACTTTCAAGAAATTTTTGAGGGCAAAAGAGAGAGGTTCTGGACCGCTCAAACTAACATTAAGCACATCTTTATTTTGGTGGTTCTTAATCCTCAATAGGTCATTATACTTTCCAAAGTTGTCCCTTACATAATCAACGGTTCCAGTGAACCGTGATGAGCCTTCCCTTAAGCTGAGATTCACAACCCCTGACATCGCCTGACCGTATTCGGCGTTAAACCCACCAGTCAAAGCTTCAAGCTCTTCAATAGCAGAACTTGGAATATAAAGGCCAAAAGCACTGCCAGAGAGAACGTCTTTTATAGGAAGTCCGTCAATTAAGACCATAACTTCGTTCGAGCGTCCACCCCTTACATGAATATCGGTACCCTGTCCTTGAAAACCCGCCTGTTTTTCAATGATTCCCTTTACATCTTCTGAGGGTATAATGTCCAACCTCTCTTTACTCACTACAGTCTTTGAAGACGAGACTTCCTTTTCAATTGCAGGCTTCTCACCGACCGCGACGATCTCCTCAACTTTAAAAACTTCTTCCTGCAAATAGAAATTAACCTCCCTCGTTTCATTACCGCGAATAGTAACTTTTATCGTTTGCGGCTTATATCCTACCATTGAAGCGACAAGAAGATATTCTCCCGGGGGAACCTTTGGTATAATGTAGTTTCCCTCGAGATCACAGGATGTTCCAATCTTAGTCCCTTGAATTAGAACATTGGCAAGGGGGAGGCCCTTTCCTGTTACCGCATCATAAACCCTCCCCACAATTTTCCCTTGCGCGTAAAGAAAATTCAGAAAAATTGTGGTAATAATAAGGTAACGTAAAGTTTTGTACATCAGCCCTCCTTTTAAGCATTTAATATTAATACAACGATCATATGCGGTCAAATTGAATAGAAGTTTTTAGTTCGAACAAGATAGTCGCATTGTGCATAAAAGTCACTAATCAAAAATGCATGTAACGCCTATATTATGAGTAGTAATCCCCCAATGGCATCAAGGCTTGCTGCCTGGGCAAGTCCAGCTGGTGCACAGCGTAATTATGGAAGAAACACACAACTCAACTCCTAATACGCGTAGATAATGGGCGAGGGTTAGAACTTCCTTAATACTGTGGCCCTGAGGTACTACCTGTCCCCCTAACGATATCAACGCTCCTTGAGGCGCCAATTCTGGAGGCACCCGCCTTTACCATTTTGAGAGCATCCTCGTAGGTTCTAATGCCACCTGCCGCCTTTACCTTTACCCTGTCACCCGCAGTGTTACTTAAAATTAACACATCGTACACCGTTGCACCACCCTTCCCAAAACCCGTTGAGGTCTTCACAAAATCGGCACCACTATCGACACAAAGTTTCGTTGCTATGACCTTTTCTTCGTCTTCCAAATAGCAGGTTTCAATGATAACCTTTAGAATTTTATCCCCTATGATTTTCTTTATTCCCGCAATTTCAGCTGAAACATAGTCAAGATCCCTTTCCTTCAGCTTACCTATATTGATCACCATATCAATTTCGTCTGCACCGTCTTCTACCGCCCTTTCGGCCTCCCTAATCTTCAATTCCATAGTGTTCTGGCCCAATGGAAACCCAACAACGGAACAAACTTTTACCTCGCTCCCTTTAGTAAGTTCCTTTGCCAGTTTTACATTGACAGGATTAACACAGACACTAAAGAAACCGTACCCTATTGCCTCTCTTACAAGTTTTTCGATATCTGCCTTCGTTGCAAAAGCATTTAAATTCGTGTGGTCAATCATCTTAGCAAGGCGCGAAGGTTCAATCTTTTCATATTCTCCCTTTTCGATTTTTTCGGCAATTTTTCTGAGTTCATCAAAATTCACCATAATCCCTCCTTGTTGTAATTTATTATAATGATTAACCATCGAATAGCCCTAAAAGATAGTTCGTGATACAAACAATATAATTTAGAGCAAAAGGAGGCTAAATGAGGATTTTACTTCTTTTACTAACACTTACAACTTCTGGTAAACCCGTAACTATGTATACCTTAGAAAACGGCCTGCGAGTGGTCTTCGTGCAGGACAGGACACTCCCGGTCTTCTTAGGCTTTATTCAGTTCAATACCGGCTCTGCCGACGAATTCCCTGGACTCACAGGTACATCTCACCTGTTGGAACATATGCTTTTTAAGGGGACAAAAAAACTGGGTACCTCAAACTATAAGAAAGAAGAAAAACTGAACCGCAAATTGGATGAGCTCTACCAGCAGTTAGAGACCGCAAAAGATGATACTTCTAAGAAGGTTTTGTTATCGCAGATCGACAGCATCAAACAGGAACTTAAAAAATATGTAATCTCTGAAGAAATCTGGCGAATTTATCTATCCCACGGCGGTTCAATGATGAACGCATCCACATCAAAGGTTAGCACTCAGTATTATCTAATGCTGCCATCGAACAAAAAGGAATTGTGGTGTAAAGTGGAATCGGATAGGTTCAAAAACCTCGTATTACGCGAATTTTACTCCGAAAGGGACGTTGTAAATGAGGAAAGGAGGATGGGAGAAAACAATCCTTACAATAAGATATGGGATGCTCTGATGGCTACGGTCTACTACGCATCACCATTGAGGTGGCCAGTTGTTGGATGGGAAGATGATATAATGAATGTCAAGCCCTACCAGGTTATGTGGTACTATGAAACCCATTATACTCCTGACAACTGTGTCATCGTTTTAATTGGAGATGTGGAGCCAGAAGAAGATATTAAAGTTATTAAGAAATACTTTGGAAACTGGAGCGGTAAAAAACTCAAAATCTCAAGATATACGAAGGAACCTCCTCAAAGGGGTGTGAGGCGTGTTAGCGTAAAATCTTATGGAAAACCCACAATAGCAATCGGCTTTCAAGGGCCATATTATCCTGAAAAGGAGTACTACGCCCTTTCTATTTTCTCCTTCATATTTGGCGAATCTGATGCATCAATTATGAAAAAGTCCCTTGAGGAGAAAGGAATGGCCTCAAACACCTACTCTTTTAACATCGATTGGGACGGGAAAGGTCCTTCCCTATTCGGCATCTACCTCTACCCTGCCCCAGGAATTTCAATGGATTCATTAGAAAAAAGAGTATTCGAACTCATAGATTCTCTCAAAAATGCCGGGATTGATGAGCATTTGCTTCAAAAGGCGAAGAATAACTACAAGATGTATTATGTAACAAGGCAAAGAAACCCTCTAAGCTTTGCCTTTACGGTCTCAAAGGGCGTAAGGCTATTCAACGACCCTGAATTTTACAGGAAAGAAATCGAAATTATTGAATCCATTCAGTCTGAGGACGTAATAAACGCCGTTAAAAAGTACCTAAGAAAAGACAATGCATCCATAGTAACCTTAGGAGGTGAGTGATGTTTAGAACTTTGTTTGGTGTTTTACTTCTCTTTTCTTATGTTTTCGGTGGAAATCAGGAATCTCCAATGTCACGAGAAATCAAAAAAATGAAATTCAAACCGTTAAAGTGGGAGGTTCCTGAAGTTGGAAAAGATATAAACAAAATTGTGCTTCCTTCTGGCGTGACCGTTTATTCCAAGGAAAATCATACCCTTCCCCTCATTGAAGTTACCGTCTTTGTTAAAGGCGGACCAGCCTATCTACCCGAGGGATATGGGTTAATCCCAGAACTACTAATAAGAAATATGCTGAAAGGCGGTACGAGAAGTTTCAGCCCCGAAGAATTGATCGACTCCATAGAGTACAACGCTATTCAAATTAATCACCGTGCGGAGAATGAATATTACTCTATTACTTTTACCTTCGATCCAAAGGTTAAAGACATCGCTGAAAAGCTTATTTACGAAATCCTTTTCGCACCAAGGATTGATGAAAAGGTATTGAAAGTAGAAAAATCGAGATTGATGGACGATTGGAGGAGAACCCTTGACGACCCTGATGAAGTGGTAAACACTCTTAGCACAATGATCTTATACAAAGGCACAACCCTTGAAAGTCCACCCGATACGATGAAAGTACTAAATATAACCCGCGAAGAATTGTTGAAAATTCACAGAAAACTCTTCCAGCCAAAGAATATGACAGTTTCCATTGTTGGAGATTTTGTTAAAGACTGGCCACAAACCTTTGCACAATTCACCTTTAGTGATTCGCTAAATGATACCCTCAAGCTAACTTCACCAAAGGCTTTACCTGTCGAGGGTAAGAAAGTCTATTTCTGCCAGAGACCCATCGAGCAAGGTTATGTTATGCTGGTGGGCGATGCTCCAAATGGCTACTTTGAAGATGTATTTAAATTATTAATACTCGGTGACATTCTCGGAGGTGGCTTTAACTCCAAGATAGTTTCAAAGGTCAGGAATGAACTGGGATTAGCTTATGAAACTTACGCTTATTTCAGTATTTTGAGCAACATAAAGGGGGGATTCTACTCTTTCACGGCTACGCGGAGCGATGCGGTGGGGACCTCGATTTACTATATCTTCGACGCCATAAATCAAATGGTAAAGGGTCAAATATCGGAAGAAGAACTTAAATTCTCTAAAGACTCTTTTTTGAATTCAACTGTTACGTCCATAAGAAGTGATTGGGCCTACGTGCAAAGACTTGCATTAAGAAGCCTCTTTGGATTCCCCGATGATTACTTTGCCAAAATGCAAAAGGCCATTGACAAAATCACCTTAGATGACATTAAAGAGGCCTCAAAAAGGTATCTTAAACCCGATGAAATTTCCCTCATCTTAGTGGGGGACAGCACCAAATTAAATCTTAATGAACTGGCAAAGTACGGAGAGATAGTAAGACTGAACTTCTGAGGCAAGGTACGCCAATAAATTAACAAGCAGTTTACTTTACGAAAGATTTGATTAAAAATTCTTTCATGCAAATTTTCATAGGAACATCGGGTTGGAGATATTCCTGGAACCTTGGTAATTCCTTAGATTGGTACATTAAGAACTCCAATCTCAACGCCGTAGAACTGAATGCCTCCTTTTATAGGTTCCCCTTCCCATCACAGGTTAAAGGCTGGTCAAAAACTTGTAGTCAATTGAGATGGGCAGTAAAGGTAACCCGAAGGATAACCCATATACATAAATTCCATGACGAATCTTTGGGTATATGGGAAGATTTTAAAAAGCTTTTTGAACCACTTGACCTTTGCGTTGATTTTTATCTTTTTCAGCTTCCGCCCTCTCTCAAAATAGATTCAATTGATAAAATCCAGGGATTTGCCACTTTCGCGAATCTTGGTCAAAGGTTTGCCCTTGAGCCAAGAAACCTAACATGGTTTTCTGATGAGACTATTAGTTGGGCGAAATCCCTCGGTATAACATTGGTTTCAGTCGATGCACCAAATTTACCGAGGACAATTTTCAATGTAAATGGTATTGTCTATTTAAGAATGCATGGACGTGATAGTTGGTATTCCTACGAATATTCGGAAAGGGAATTAAAAGAAGTGGCTACAAAAATCCTCGAGATGAATCCAGAAAGGGTTTATGTATTTTTCAACAATGACTATGCAATGTTAAAAAATGCCCAGGAGTTGGCAAAGATTTTAAACACCCTGCTGTAAAAATTCACAATTCTGAGGTTATAATTTAGTTAAGAAAAGGAGGCATTATGGATCTAAGCAAATACACATTGAAGGATATCATACTTACGGCACTCAAAAGTGAAGTGGAGTCGAAGGAACTTTATGAAAAAATGAAAAATAGGGTCTCGAATTTCGTATTGAGAGACAAATTCGATTTCCTTGCAAAGGAAGAGGAAAAACACAGAATCTTTTTCGAGAAAATGTTCACACAAAACTTTCCCGGCGAAACAGTAGCGCTGCCAGATAAATCCCCTGTCCCACTTCCTGAAATCGGACCCGAGGTCGAAAAGTTACCCATTTCTGAGGTCCTTGAAATCGCGATGAAAGCAGAACTAAAAGCTTCTGAGTTTTACAAATCTATGATAGAACTGTTTTCCGATGAGATGATAAGGAAAACCTTAGAATATATTTCGACCGTTGAGCTTTCCCATTACAAGCTCTTGGAAGTAGAGAGAGACTATGCAAAGAAATTCGAAGATTACGAGGTTGAGTGGCCCGGCTTCCATATAGGTGCTTAAAAAAAAACTTAAGTATTAACTTTCATATAAATGATCTATGCCATACTTTCTGTTCTCTTATGGTCAACCCAAGCAACAGCTTTTAAGCTTACCCTAAGGTATACAAACCAGTTTGGTTTGCTTGTCCTTTCTTCCTCTACATCTTTAATAGTTTATCTAATATGGCTTACAGTTACGAACAAGTTCACCGATCAGGTCAAAAACTTTAAAGGAAATGCAAAATCCCTAATCCTCGGCTTTCTAAACCCTTTTCTCTATTACATCGTCCTCTTTACCGCTTATAGTTTGCTAAAGGCTCAAGAGGCCCTCGTCCTCAATTATTTATGGCCAATAGTTTTAACTATTTTTAGCTCTATACTTCTCAAAAAGCCTTTGACTCCCGTAAAGCTAATTGCTCTCTTTTTAAGTTTTTCTGGTGCCTTCATAACAATAACCCAAGGTAACATAAAAAACCTCTCCTTTAAAAACCCCCTGGGAGTTACCTTAGCTCTATTGAGTACAGTTATATGGGCACTTTACTGGCTTCTAAATATGACCGATAAAAGGGAAACAGAAACAAAACTCTTTTATAACTTCTTGTTCGGCAATCTCTACCTGTTGATCTTCACACTTATCTTAAGGCCCGTTAAAATAAGCTCGCCCATTGCCCTACTTGGGGGAATATATGTTGGACTCTTTGAGATGGGGATCACCTTTTTGCTGTGGCTTAAAGCCTTGAGCACCATCAAAGACACAGCAAGGGTAAGCAATCTTATCTATTTTGCCCCCTTTCTTTCGTTACTGTTCATTTCATTAGTCCTAAAGGAAAAAATTTACACATCAACAATCATAGGGCTTGTCCTCATAATTTCAGGAGTGCTTCTTCAGGAATATCTTCATACAAAAAGGGGTTCAAAAAATGGTGTTAATATTGTTCGTAACTAATTACCTTTTTGCTAACGCCTTAAAGAGCAAGAATTTCATTGTGTACTACCGTGAAGATTCTACAAATGCAGTTAAAATCTGCAACTATCTGGAACAAAACAGAGATCAAATTCTAAATATTACCGGAGGAAATCCCCCAAAACCTTACATTTTCATAGAGGATATGGGTACAATGTCCAACGGCTATTCCGATCCCACATCTAAGAGCATCTCAATTTTTAACTACACACCTGAGCCTGACTTTCACTTTGGTACAATGAAATCCTGGTGGAGAACGGTATCGGTGCACGAATACACTCACCATGCCCAACTCTCTAATATAGATTTTCCTGCAAGCCTTCTGAGGCTCCTTTTTGGGAAAATGTATTTACCCAATATGTTGTTTTTGCCAGGATATATGCATGAAGGGATTGCAGTTTACAACGAGTCTAACCTCGAGCCCGATGATGGTAGGCTTAATGAGGGGTATTTTGACGCTTATTTAAAGATATTAAATGCGAGAAACAAATTGAGACAAGGCGTTTATCTCAACCATGACCCGGTGGATTACCCACAGGGCGAAATTGTATACTTGATGGGCTCAGAATTCACGGAATTTATTGCGAAGAAATACGGCGAACAAAAACTAAAAGAATACTATACAACCATTGGAAGCATGCCTTTCACTGTCCCCCTAATTGATGTTCCCGCACTTTTAACCTTTAAAAAGCCACTGAGCTCTATTTGGAGGAAATGGCAGAGAGATTTGAGATTCCACAAAAAATATTTCCTTCCACTTAGATTTTATGTGGATCGGGGATATTACATCAAGTATCTCAGAAACTTTAGTGGGAAAATCTACTATGTCAAAACAAATTACAAGAGGCTCTCTTGGAATGAGACTTACTCCGAATCGGACCTGTGCGTCTTCGACCCCAAATATGTAAAAATCGAGAAAATTTACACCGGTGACATTTCACTACCACCTGTGGTATCCGGAACCTCCATATACTTTGGAATTTCTAATGTAAAAAAGGGGAACTCCAACATTTCTTTTTATGGTCTCCAATTTACCAATGCCATAGTAAAAATTGACGGCTCAGGAAAGCCCAAATATCTCTTAAGCGGTAGAATAAGGGCCTTTGATGTTTCTAATGACACCATTTTCTATGCGGTTGATGAAACTGAAGGCTCCTCTCTATGGAAATACAAGGATGGAATTAAAGAAAAGATAGCGGAATTCAAAGACTTAAAGATTCAGCAGGTTAAGCGTGAGGGCGAGGATTTTTATTTCTTAGCCCAAAAGGAATTAGAAGGTAATCGAATATACAGACTATCGGAGGGAAGGGTAGAAAAAGTTGTCAGCTTACCATTTCAAATTGGGTATTTCGAAAAGAAGGGAAAGGAATTCATATTCCCTGGGAATTATAACGGAAAATGGAGCCTATTTACCTTTGACACGGAAAACCAAAGATTGAAGATCTTTGATGACCCCATTCTTGCCTATTACCCTGCCCTCGATTCTCAAACGGTCTACTATGTTACGGTTGATGTCGATGGAGAATATATAAAAACAGCATCAATAAAGGATTTCACCGATTTTGAAATAACCCCTAAAAACGCCGAGAGATCAACGCAAACTGAATTCGTTACCACTATAGAAAAAACTACTAACCTGAGTTATCTCAAAGAACTTCTTTACCCTGATCTCATTTTACCGGTGATAAACATTAGTTCTGAATATCCGCAGAACCTGTACAATGCTAAAATATCCATTGAAGGCATTCAATTCCAGGGGCACTCGCCTCTTAATCTCTTAGAATACTCAGCATTGGCGAATTTCAGAGAACTACGAAAAAGCATTTTTACCTCTTACTACAACGGCATACCTGCAACAAGTATCTCCTTCTCTGTCTCGGGAATTCGAAATAACATAGGCCTTGGTATAGGGCATATACTATATGTGCAAAATTATGGCTACTGGAGGCAAATAAACCTTTATGAAGAACTATTTCCCTGGTCGGCCCGAGGCAGTTTTTCGACAGTATCATTGGGAAAAATATACCCGGATATATATCAAACCCATTCTTTTGGCCTGCAATACGAAAACAAAAAGTTCACCACTTCTTATTACCACTCAACTCGACTACCGGTAGCTCGGACCCTTCTAATTTCAGGGGAATTTGGAGTAAATTACTGCCATTACTCGAAAAAAATAGAACACGTCGAAGACCTCAAAATGACATTACCCCTTGTAAGGATAAATTGGGGTAATGATGCGATTATCCACTTCTTTTATGAGAGAAACTTTTTGACCCTGGAACTGGTCAATGTATCTACGGATAGCACCTTTGGAAGAGGTGTGCTTCTAACCCTCGATCACCTTATGAGCATATTGAACGGAAATTTCAAAGTGGCATTAAGAACGGGACTTTTGAAGAAATTTGGAGAACCTGTTCCATACCTTTTTATCACAATGGAGCCAGCATCTTTTAACTTCTCAAAGGGTATGTTTAGAAAACGATGGATTTTGAGAGAATTAACAGGAGGGGCAAATCTTTTATGAAGGCAATGGTTTTAGAGAAGCCTGACTATATAGAGAAAAGCCCTTTAGTTTTGAAGGAACTGGAAATCCCAGAACCCAGGGAAGACGAAGTCCTTATCAAGGTATTAGTTTGTGGTGTATGTCACACCGATTTGCACATCGTAGAAGGGGACATTGTGCCTCCGAAATACCCTCTAATTCCAGGACATCAAGTAATTGGAAAAATAGAAAAGATCGGAGAAAAAGTGGAAGGTTTCAAAAAAGGCGACCCCGTCGGAGTTCCCTGGCTTCACTACAACTGCGGCCAGTGCAAATATTGTAAAAAGGGCCTCAGCAACCTCTGTGAAAACATCCTCTTCACAGGATTCCACGTAAACGGTGGTTATGCAGAATATATGGTCGCTAAAAAGACCGCCATTTATAAAATCCCAGATACTGTCGATATTACAAGCTTCGCTCCCATCTTATGCGGTGGAGTAATCGGCTACAGGGCATTAAAACTAACTAATGGAAAAGATGGTCAAAAACTGGGGCTTGTGGGCTTTGGCTCCTCTGCTCATATCGTTCTACAAATAGCTCTATACAAAAATATGGAAGTTTACGTATTCTCGAGATCGGAGACCCATAGAAGAAAAGCTCTGGAAATGGGCGCCAAGTGGGCAGGAAAGTTGGGTGATGCTTTAACAGAGAAACTTGACGGAATAATTGTTTTCGCGCCTGTTGGAGATACATTAGTTGAAAGCTTGAAATATGTTGACAAAGGTGGCGCGGTAGTAAGTGCAGGCATTCATATGACAGATATCCCATCTTTTCCCTACAGGTTTCTGTATGAAGAAAGAAGCCTAAAATCTACGGCAAATAGCACAAGGGAAGATGTAGAAGAAACAATAAAACTCGCCGTTGAAATTCCAGTAAGGCCTGTAGTGACCACTTACCCATTGGAACTGGCTAATAAGGCACTACAAGATGTAAAACACTCAAAGATAGACGGCTCTGCTGTTTTGATTATTGGCTGAAAAGTTGGGCTTCTTCCTCTTCAATAAGTTGAGATTCCACTTGACTTAAAAGAGATTTAAAAAATTTATTGTAATAAAGTCGGTATCTAACTTTAGTGTTTCTTATACCGCCCCCATAAAATCTTTCAATAATGGGATAACCCGAAAAAAGGGCTTCGTATACGAGTCCCTTTTTCAAATAATAATAAACTACATAGGCTCCGAGAGTGCTCAAAGTGAGGGTTCCGAGAAATAGCGGGACATCCCCAAGAAATAAAAGGCCTGAACCTGGTAAAATCATTGAGGCGGTGTTTAACTTATTTAGGCTCATATATTTAGGATGATTAATGCCAAAGGAGTCAAGGGACCGAAAAGCATCAAAATAATTCCCATTTAATCCTTCAGATATACTTAACAGGATTATCGCTAAGCCATCTTTTAAACCTGTAAGCAACTCCTGAGCTTCACTGTACTTTTTCATTTTTATTAAGCACAAGGCAAAGAGCCTTTGTACCTCAGTAGAAGGGTTTTCGTAGAGAATATCAGAATAATAGCTTGCCGCTTCTTCAAAAAGCCCTCTTTTTACAAAACAAAGTGCCATCTTTCTAAGAAGTAAATTTGAATCAGAAGATGCAAAATACAGTTCCCTCTTGTATTCCGTTATTGCGTTGAAAAAATCACCTTCCTTAAATAGCGAATCACCGATGCTTGAAGAGAGGAGAGAAATTAAAACCAGTATTTCCATACATTGAACCTAACTTCAAAATCCTTAACCGTCTTTTCAAGGCTTACACTGTTATACTCGTTAACTGCCACATAGGAACCATATACATCCCCGAGGTAAAAGATCAAAAACAAGCTCGAATATAGGTAAAATTCAAGACCTCTGCCATTTCTATAAGCCCTATAGGCAGAATAGCCAGTGGAGGCATTTACAATGAGTGAAACAATCCCGTCAAAAACCCTTCCAGCGTAAATCTTGCCAGCACCAGGCACTACGACAGACAGAAAGCCCCCAAGAAAAGGGGATTTCCTATTAACAGAAAGGTTGGGAAACAACAACTTTGCTTTATCAAGCTGTCCACTTTTTAAATATAACCAGGTTAGGAGGGTGTCGTTATCCTGCCAGTAATTTTCTGCAATTTTATAGTTACCAAGATACAAATTGGGAAAGCCTAATTTTATCCTTTTTAACGGATCCTTTTCAGAGATGCGCTCAGCATATAAAAGGGCATCATTAAAAGATCCAATCTTAAGGGATAAATAGGCAATTTTAGTAGCCGCTGAATCTCTTAATGTTGAATCCTTTGTTTCAAAATAGACTCTTTTATATTCGTAAATAGCCCTAAAAAGGTCTCCCTCTTCTTCCAAATGCTTCGCAAACTCAATAGATTGTCCAAAAATTAATAAAAGAAACGCTATCATTTCACCGGGTCAAAAGCCTTGGTCCCTCTTATTGAATCTTCCTTTAAGCCATAGTAGTCCGGATAATACAAGATGGCAAAGCCGTGGCACCTCTGAACCCTGTCGGAAGCCATAAGTAACCCTTTGATAATATCGTGTTTCCTTATTGCCTCATAGCCGTAATGGGAGCAAGATGGAATAAAATTACAAACATCTCCCTGAACCTTTGAAACGGTGCCCTGATAAATTCGTATTGACTTTAAGATTAGAAACTTTAGAGGATTCGAATACAACGAGTATTCCGATTTTAAAACACTATCGGCTCTATTTTGCAAGATCTCAGGAATATCAAAGGTTAAGAGTGTGAGAAAAAGCAGCAATTCTTTCATTTCTCAAAACCTTTGTATTCTACCTTTGTGTCTTTACCCACTTCAAGATAAGACCTCAGTGAATCGGTAAAGGGTACAAACCTTGGGTTAGAGAGTTTGTAAATTTCCTGATAGTCTGGAGAGGTAATTCTCAATGTAATCGGAAGTTCTTTATCTCTAATCCTTTGATAATCAGCATAACTCACCCTAATCAAAGTGTCCCCCTTCTCTGAAAGAGAAGCTATTTCAAGTAAGTGTTCCCCTTCAAAGGTGTAAATTAGCTTCAATTTGGTTTTCGGGTGAATCCAGATCTCACTTTTCCGGTTACCATTTCTTTCCCTTTTTAAAAACATAAAGCCAGCTTTCTTAAGATTGGAGCCAGTTTTTCCTAAAGGGCCTCCTGGAGTCTGGAATTTAAAATTAATACCTGATTTCACCTTGAAAGCTCGCTTTGATTCCGGGTAATTTACGATCATTGTATCAGCGGAAAAATAAATTACTTGTTTTAAAGGATACTCAACGCTGATGTAGAAAAGAGTGTCGCCTTTATAAATTTGGCCGCGAGCTGTATCTGATTTTACCTGGTCTTTCAAAATATGGGTAAAATCAAATACGATAAAGGTATCAACGTGAATCACTAAAAAAAGTAAAACCGATAAAAACATGACATCTCTTTAAAACACAAAGGGGCCCTACAGGCCCCTTTGTGTAAAGCAAACTCAAGTTTTAGTATGCAGCGGAGGTAGACCCGGCCGAAGCAAGCGCCGCGAGCACACTCCAAGCGACTAAAAGTAAACCACTTACTACACAGCCCGTTATTGCTTTATTTGTCTGAATGCTTTTACCCTTGCTTGTATAACAGTCTGTATATGCCTGGATGTATTCTGGAGACTTACCTATAAGTCGCGATGCTGGAGGCGTAGGCTCAATCAAATAAGCGGCTGCAACGCCGAAAATACCCCCAAAGAAACCAGCTGCCATCCACAAAGCCCCATTGACATCCCTCTGGGCATCGAATTCACCCTGCTTACAGGCATTGGCAAGTTCTTCAGACTCAGCGGCATTGAGCACTATTGGGTTTGCTATGAAACCCAATGCGATCACACCTGTTAGTACGTATTTTAGGACCTTCACTTTTAAACCTCCTTTTTGTACAACAAAATTTTAATGGCATCTGTTGATTATGTCAAGAATTTCATCTCAAATGGCGAAAGCCTTGATAAATAAACCTTTCAAGAATCAGAAAAATTTAGTAAGATAAAGAAGGTTTAAAACTCGGAAAACCTCAATCTGGAATGAGCCCCGAGACCAATTCTTTAAATTTTTTAAGTTGCTCAATATACATTTTCTCGAGATCAGGGCTTTTCTTACGAATAATATAGGACGGATGCAAGACAGGAAATACCGTTATGCTCCCATCCCTTATTTTTCTGGGTGTACCCAAAACTGCTGTGACATTTACATTCTTACCCAGAAAGTACCTAACAGAAGGGTTTCCCATAGCGAGTATGAACTTGGGCTTAATTATAGAAATTTGGGCCTCAAGCCACTGAGAACAGGCTTCAATCTCGGAATTGCTCGGAGCCCTGAAAGATTTTTTGCCATAATTATTTACCAACGCGACAGGATTTCCATTTGAACCCGTTGCTAATTCAACGGGTATGCATTTTAAAACATTTGCGAGGTATATATCCCTTTCCCTGTCAATACCAGCCTCCTTAAGGGCATAGTTTAAAAATTCCCCTGCCCTTCCTACGAAAGGCTTTCCAAGTTTGTCTTCATCTGGCCCAGGAGCCTCTCCAACAGCCATAATTCCAGAATATGGATTTCCCCATCCGAACACAAATTTATCCCGTGTACGGTACAGCGGGCACTTCCTGCATTTACTGGCTTGCTGTTCTAAAAGGAACAATTTTAAATTTTTGTTGGAATCCGGAAGCCAAACCCTGTCAAATCCAAGAACTTCTTTGAAAATAAAAACCCGTGGGTCCTTCATTTTACCAATTTGATAATCTTCTCAACAATTTTTGTCGCAAGGGCTTCTTTCGATAAATTCGAGAATTCTTCAATTCCCCCATTCTTATCAATTATTAACCCACTGGAGAATTCTGAGCCCATCGCACTCGCATAATTTCCAACAATAATATCAAGATTCTTTTCCTCTAACTTCTTCTTGGCGTAACTTTCAAGATTCGAAGTCTCAAGGGCAAACCCCACAAAAATCTGCCCTTCCCGTTTTAAAGGTGCAACTGTTTTCAAAATATCCTTTGTAGGCACAAGTTCAATTGTTAATTTTTCACCCTTTTTCAATTTCTCTGAATGTTGATGTTCTGAGCGATAGTCGGAAACCGCGGCCGCCATGATAAAAACATCAGCCTGTTCTAAATATTTTTCAACGGAGCTTAACATTTCCTCAGCCGTTTTTACCCTTACAACCTCGTCTCTTTCATAGGGGGGTACTGAAGTTTCACCCACTACTTGAATCAATTTCCCACTATATTCTTTAACCGCTTTTGCTATGTAATAACCCATCAAGCCTGAAGACCTGTTCGTTATAACCCTCACGGCATCGACTGGTTCTTCAGTCCTTCCATAACACAAAAGGACCTTATAGCCCTTTAAAGGAGACCCTTTTAAAGCGGCTTCAATATCCTCAACAATGAATTCCTCCCGTAAAAGCCTGCCACAACCTGTTTCTCCGGATGCCAACACTCCCCTTTCTGGACCCGAAACCAAAACCCCCCTAAACTCTTTAAGGTATTCCACGGAATTCTGAATTTCGGGATTTAACCACATCTCCTGGTGCATAGCAGGTGCAATTAGCAAAGGCCCTCTAAAGGCAAGGATTGTAGAAGTCAATAAATTATCTGCTATTCCGTAACGTATCTTGGAAATTGTATTCGCAGTACAAGGCACTACCGCAATCAACTCAGCCCATCTTGCAAGATCAATATGAATGCTCTTGCCTTTTCCCCAGAAATCAACATCAGTATAAACTTCCCCTTTAATAGTGGAACTTACAAGCAAAGGGGTAACAAATTTCTGCGCTGATTCAGTTAAAACCGCTTTAACGCTATGCCCTCTTTTTTCAAGAAGACGAAGAACATTTATAGACTTATAGACTGAAACACTGCCAGTCAGACCAACTAATACCTTGGCCACTTAGTTTACTCTATTCTTCGGCTGTTTTTTCTTGTTCAAGTCTAAACTTTACACCTTCGCGGAGGACTCTATACAATGCCAGGACCGTGGGCTTAACATCTTCGTCACTAATACCGAGCCTCGCAGCAACCTCTTTCTCTTGCTTGGTATCCGATATTACCTTAGCAACTTTAGAGGCAAGCAGAACAACTAAGTACCTTGAACCGTATCTTTCTTTTAACTCATCAAGAACTCTGAATTTACTCTTTACCATCCTTTCCCTCCTTGGAAACCTTTTTTGCAAGAAAATCTGTTTCAAAATTTTGCTCTCTACTTATATGGGTTATCTGCCATTTTTTAAAAAATTTTAGCAAACTTAAAGCTTCATCTCTCAAGGGTCTAAGGTTTAACGCCCTTACCTTGTAAACACCATTAATCTGATTTACAAGAAGCTCTGAATCTGAATAAACCATTATCTCCTCACACCCCACTTCCCTTGCAGCTTTTAAAGCCTCAATCAAGCCAAAATACTCAGCCTCGTTATTTGTCTTCACACCAAGATAAATGCTTTTCTCAAGTAATTTCTTACCTTCAGAGTATATCACGAATCCACACCCTGCCTCACCGGGATTACCTTTAGAGGAACCATCAATGTAAAGCTCACATTTCCTCATGATAGTAAATAATACGTCCACAATTTGGGCATCTGGAGTAAGTTTGTTTTGATTTCAACTCTTGCACAAAGGAAAGGGGCAATACACTGTAACATCCTGAACACACATAGTCTTTTTCAGATTTGGACACGTCATTTTCAACGACCTTGCAAATCGCATAACTTCCAAAACGGGACTGTAGTTTAAGATACAATTGCCTTTCCTTATCTGGTAATTTTTCAAGAAGTACCTTCTTCTTTTCTTCATTCCATTTTAGTTGATCTTCTATTTCTGCCAATTGCTGTTTGGAAATATTTGCGGCTTTCTCCAATTCTTGTTTTTTTTCATCTAAAGATTTCGTCTTTTCCGGTAACTCCCTTTGAAGTTTTTCAACCAACTCCATTTGTACAACTATTTCCTCTTCCTTTTTTAACTTTTCCATGTTCGCATGCTCAATTTGGGAGATCATTGCACGGTATTCCTCGTTGCTCTTTACCTGCCTCGATTTCTCCTGAAAATTCCTGATCTTCTCCTGAATCTCTTTCAGGTCTACTTCGAGCTCTCGCAGTTTAATCTCTTCCTTTTTGAAACTCGTTATTATCTTTTCCTTTTCCGCTGACAGTTTCTGAATTTCGTTCTCCAGCTCCTGAATTTCCTTAGGAAGGCTAATTTTTTTGTGTCTCAACTTTTCAATTTCACTGTCCAAATTCTGAATTGCTATTAGAACTTTTAAAATTTCGTCCATATTTTAAAATTTTACAACGGAAACCACGCATAATCAAGGGAAAATAAAAAAACTACGAAGAAAGTACTTCTTCTGCTTTGGTAATCAAAGAAAGAGTTTCCTCCTCTGTAGGAGATTCAGCATAAATCCTAACAATCGGCTCGGTATTGGATTTCCTGATATGAACCCATGCATCTTTCTTCCTTAAATAAATTCCATCGTTGAGGTCTATCTTGAAACCTTTAAAGGCTTTTTCAAACTTCTCTTTTGGCAATTCTGAGTCAAATTTTACCTGCTTTTTTCTCATACAAAACTTAGGTATGGAGGAATAAACAGAATAAATGTCCTTCTCCGCAAGGAGGGAAAGAATTATCGCTATTCCTGTTAAAGAATCTCTGCAGGCATTTATAGAGGGGAAGATGACTCCACCATTACCTTCTCCCCCAATGATGGCGTTTTTTTCCATCATCGTATTAACAACATTAGCCTCCCCAACAGCGGTACGGTAGACTTTCACTTTGAAGGCTTCAGCCACATGTTCTATCATCATAGATGTTGAAAGGTTAACTACAATATCCCCTTTCTTTTTGCCTAAAATCTGATAAGCGCACAATGGAACGGTGTACTCTTCAGAGAGTAGTCCCGTATCTCTAAAACCCACTAAGAGCCTATCCCCATCGGGATCAGTAGCAAAGGCAACATCTGCATCTTTTTCAAAGAGTAGATTCTCAAGCTCTGTTAAATGCTCTTTCTTTGGTTCTGGGTTCCTTGTAAATTCTCCAGAATCATCGCAATTAATGCACACAACTTCACAACCAAGTTCTTTGAGCAGAGTCGGTACAGCTTGATAGGCTGCACCATTGATACAATCACAGACAACTTTAAACTTCTTTTTCCTTATTAATGACACATTAATGAAAGGGCTTTCCACGATTTTTTCTATATGGTCCTTTATAGCATTTACATTTTGCCTCAATGGTTTAAATTCGTCAAACTTTGACCATGTAGGCTCTTCCTGCGCTAACTTCTCAACTTCATCGACATCTTCTTTTGAGATAAAAAGTCCATTTTTATTTACAAATTTCAGGGCATTCCATTCAATCGGATTATGGCTGGCAGTGATCATTATTCCGCCATCCGCTTTTTTCTCGCGGATTGTAAGTAAAAGTGTAGGAGTAGGTACCACTCCAAGATCCACGACTTCTTTACCCATCGAAAGCAAGGTTGAAATTACCGCAAGTTTTATTGCAAAACTATGGGGTCTTGTATCCTGGGCAACAAAATATAGGTTGCCGCCATTATGCTTTGCGAAGGCTGATGTGTACTTTATTACGAGAGGAACGGTGAGACTTTCACCGACTATACCCCTTAGACCAGACACTGAAAACAAAGCTTTATTTTCCATAATTAATTAAAAAAGCTGGCGGGCGGACTCGAACCGCCAACCTGCGCATTACGAATGCGCTGCTCTGCCGATTGAGCTACGCCAGCTTTTATAGTATTTTTAATGGGGTAACCTCTGTCTCTTCATTTTTTCTTTCACAACAGCCTGAGCAGCAGCAAGCCTGGCCACGGGTACACGGAAGGGTGAGCAGGAGACATAATCCATTCCAACTCTGTGGCAGAACTCTACTGAGGATGGTTCGCCACCATGTTCACCACAGATACCCACTTTTAGATTTGGCCTTGTGGATCTCCCCTTTTCGATACCAATTTTCACAAGCGCACCGACTCCTTCTTGATCAAGGACCTGGAATGGATCATCCTTCAAAATGCCAAGCTCGATATACTTCGGTACAAATTTACCCACATCGTCTCTTGAAAAGCCGTATGTCGTCTGTGTTAGGTCATTGGTTCCAAAGGAGAAAAATTCTGCTGTCTGTGCTATTTTATCAGCAGTCACACAGGCTCTGGGTAACTCAATCATTGTACCAACAGTATATTCAACTTCGACGCCCTTCTCTTTCATCACCTCTTCTGCAACCCTATCAATAATCGCCTTTTGATTGTCCAACTCCTCTTTCATGGAGACTATCGGGACCATTATTTCTGGTATCGCCTTTATTCCTTCTTTAATGCATTCACAAGCCGCCTCAAAAATTGCCCTTGCCTGCATCTCTGTTATTTCAGGGTAAACTATGCCCAAACGGCAACCTCTATGACCAAGCATAGGGTTAGCCTCACGGAGGGCTTCAGACTTCGCTGCAATTTCCTCTACCGGAACCCCAGTCCTCTTGGAAAGCTCCTCCATTTGCTCCTTTGTCTTTGGTACAAACTCGTGGAGTGGTGGGTCCAGTAAGCGGATCGTCACCGGGAATCCGTCCATAGCTTTAAACAAGCCTTTGAAGTCTTCTCTTTGCATAGGCAGTAATTTGGCAAGAGCCCGTTCTCTTTCTTCTTTAGTCTTCGCCAGAATCATTTCTTGCATAGCATAGATTCTTTCGCCCTCAAAGAACATATGCTCAGTTCTACAAAGGCCTATCCCCTCTGCTCCGAATTTTCTCGCCCTTTGAGCGTCTGCAGGAGTATCAGCGTTGGCACGTACGCCAATCCATCTGATTTCATCAGCCCACTTAAGAAGTTCATTAAATTCTTCGAAGAGTTCAGGGTCTACCGTGGACACTTTGCCTAACAATACTTCCCCCGTTGAACCATCAATGGTTATTATTTCACCTTTTTTAACAACTACATCTCTTACCTTAAATAGATTATTTTCATAGTCTACCTCGATCTCTTCTGCGCCCACTACACAAGGTTTTCCGATACCACGGGCCACTACTGCTGCGTGGGATGTCATTCCACCCCTCGCGGTGAGAATACCTCTTGACCTCGCCATTCCGCGAATATCATCGGGAGAAGTCTCATCCCTGACCAGAATAACTGGTTCCCCAGCCTCGGAAAGGTCAGCAGCTTCATCAGAGTCAAAAATTACCTTACCCCAGGCAGCGCCAGGTGAAGCGGGAAGCCCCTTGGTAAGCACAACCTTCTCAGCCTTAGGATCGATCATCGGATGCAACAGCTGTTCAATTCTTCTGGGATCAACTCTTAAAATTGCCTCTTCTTTCGTTATTAATCCTTCCTTCACCATGTCAACAGCGATTTTAACTTCAGCACGAGCACTCCTTTTCCCGACCCTCGTTTGAAGTATATAGACCTTTCCTTTTTCGATGGTAAACTCAATATCCATCATATCTCGATAGTGTTTTTCGAGTCTATCAAAGATTTCGAGCAATTCTTTATATGCTTCTGGCATCTCGTTAGCGAGCAGTTGTAATTTCTTCGGAGTTCTTATTCCTGCTACCACATCTTCACCCTGAGCGTTGGGAAGATACTCGCCGTAAACGGTCTTTTCACCAGTGGATGGGTCTCTGGTAAAGGCGACACCTGTTGCTGAATCGAATCCCATATTTCCGAAGACCATTGTTTGTACATTGCAAGCAGTACCCCAATCATCGGGGATCTTATGAAGTCTTCTGTATTCAATAGCCCTCTTGTTGTTCCAAGACTTAAAAACCGCTTCAATGGCAAGCCAGAGCTGCTCATAAGGATCCTGAGGGAATGGCTTACCCGTGACCTTCTTAACTATGTCCTTGAATTCTTCAACAAGTTCTTTAAGATGTTTTGCCTGTAACTCAAAATCTTCCCGTACACCAACCTCCGCCTTCTTAGCTCTTAACCGCTCTTCAAATAGGTTTCTATCCACACCCAAAACCACATCGGAAAACATTTGGATAAACCTACGGTAAGAATCATAGGCGAAACGCTCATCATTGGTCCTCTTCGCAAGCCCCTGGACCGACTGGTCATTAAGACCAAGGTTCAGAATAGTATCCATCATGCCTGGCATCGATGCGCGGGCACCAGATCTCACCGAAACCAGTAATGGATTGTCGATGGAACCGAAGGTCTTGCCGGTTAAATTCTCCAATTTTTTAAGATTCTCCTTAACTTCCTCTTCAAGACCTGGTGGGAAAGAACCATTTTTAAAATAATATACGCATGCTTCAGTAGTAATTGTGAATCCAGGAGGGACAGGTATACCGATATTTGTCATCTCGTGTAAATTGGCGCCCTTCCCGCCAAGTAAATTCTTCATATCCTTGTTGCCTTCAGCCTTTCCACCACCAAAAAAGTATACATATTTCTTCGCCATTGAAAACCTCCTTTGCAATTAATTATAGATTCACAGATTCGAACACTCAAGAAACACAGAGGATAAAAACTACCTTAAAAGAATCTTAGCAGGTTCCTTTTCGTCAGAAACGATCAAATAAATTCCTTTTGCCCATCCTGAAGTGTCAAAATAAAAAAGATCACCTTCTTTTTGAGCCTTATAGGGTAGTCTTCTCATGGTTAGGTCATAAACTGAAGGCTCCTCTACTGTTTCAACATAGACTCTATCTCCGACCCTCGCGGGATTTGGAAAAACGCGGAAAGTCTTCTTTCGCAGTTCTGGAAACAGAACTTTAATTTCGAGAATGCCCTCTTCGCCTCCAGTCACGATTGTGCCATCACCCAAAATTTCGAGAACATCCCTAACCTGGTAGTATGGCTCATCTATAGGCGTAAAGGGTGAGTTTAAATCTCTAAAGGAGTATAAAACGGAATCATTACTTATTAAAAGAATTGCAGAGTCGGTCAAAGCCGCCACAAAATTTTTATAAAATTCCATGTCCCTCACATAACCATCGGCAATTTTCTTAATATTCTGACTTTGATAGACCAATAAACCGTTACTGGTACCCAAGTATATTTTGTCGCCCTTCTTTTTGGCAATGCTCACCAATGAAGAACCAAGTTCTGAAGGTGTAAGCCTCAACAATTCCGTTCCAAGGGTGTCGATTACTATAAGCCCTTCATTTTCAGTTCCAATAAGATAAGAGCCATCACCTGGCTGTTCTATGTAAAATGGATAATCAACTCTATAAACTTTTTCTGCTGAAAACTCCGAACCATTTTTGTGAATCCTGTATATACCGTTTAGCCACAGTGCTACGACCGTATCCTTTGCAATTGAAATATGGCATATAATCGTTGTTGGCAAATCGTTAATAATGTGAGTGAGTCTTCCAAACTTATCAAATATGAAAATCCCCGGGCTGTTGTCCGAATAAAGACCAACCCAAACGTTCCCAGAATCATCTATGTCTAAGGTTCTGATCGCGTGATTTATGGTCCTCAAACTTTCGCCATTATAAAACTCATTTCCGTCAAAAATAAGAAGTTTCGAGGGTAAAGAAAGGGTATCGGAGGTCCAGGCAAGAATACCAGCGGCGTAAATTCCATTTTTTACCTTTAACGCTGTAATCAAATTGAAAAGAACAGTACTTCTAAATTGGTAGACCTTACTTCCGTCGAAAAGTCTCCAGGGAGGCCCATAATAAGAGAACTCGCGATTTGAGGAGAAGAAAGTAAATACAATCTCAGAATCTCCAACGGGAATAATGCAGGCAGAGGGATAGTTCAAAATTTTTCTAAGTCGTCTATTTTCGAAAACATAAGTTCCCCAAATAGTTCCAATGTAAATTTTCTCATCTTTCTTGGTTGAAGTATAAATTGTCCCAGCATCGTAAACTAAAGTTGTCTCCGCCGAAGTGAAAATCACTTTCGTACCCGAAGAATAAAGAATTCCATCGTTTAATTCCTGCACAATTCCGAATTTACCGAAATTCAGAGGCACACTTACCCTGAAAGTGCTGTCAGGCGTCCATCCATATATGTTAGATGGAGTCACGATGTAAGCAAAGTTCTTTCCCTTAGAAATAAACTTAACGGTGTCACGAATTAACAAAGGTGGATAGATCCGGTCATCGGAAGGATCAAAGTTGCTATTGGTTTTAAGAACCAAAAGTCCATAATTCGTGCCGATCAAATAATAATCTCCTCCGTAGTACTTTAGAATTTTAGCCTTCCTCAAAGTGACAATTGGTAATTCATAGGTTTCAAATTTGTCTGAATTTCTCCTTTTAACCTGAATCCCCACATCCTTCACAGCAACCCACAAATTACCTCCACTATCAGCATCGATATCTAAGATGTAATTCCGACGAAGCCCATCCACGGTGGTGAAGACTCTATAAGGGAAATCGAAAGTTGATTCCTTTAGTTTTATACTCGAGGGGGAAAAACTTACAACCCCACCAACCGTCGCAGCGTGAATCGTGTCCTCAACCTTTACAAAAGAAAAGGCATTGTGAAAATTTGTAAAATACCGGGCATTAAAGATGTATGAAACAAGTACAACGGTCAACAACATACAGAAATGTTAAAGCTTCCCGCTTGCATGAGCAAAAATTAATTGACGAAAAACCAGCGTTATAATTTATCCACTATGCTGGCAATAATTGTTTTCGCATCCTTAATTTTAGGCAACAATGATAATAAAATGGAGGCTATCCTAAAAAGAAAGGGATTCGTCGCAGTAAAGAGCAACGAGAATCATTTCACTACAATTTACAAACGAATCAAAGATAAAAAGGAGCCAATGTATATCACTATCGATCCCCTTCTCCACAGCGTCCACCTAATTTATGATTTCACTCTTAGAACCTTTGAAACGGAGCAATTTTATGCGGATTTAAAAACAATACTCTACAAATTAGATGCAAGGTTCCGAGAACTTAAAGAGGCAAAAAATCGGGAAATTAAAGAAGCCTCGATGACAAACCTCGCTTATATTGAAGTTGCCAACAAGCTCCTGGACCCAGAATTTAATGTAGATAATGACGTGAAAGAAATTGTTGAAGCGGAACTAAACTTAATTTCTGAACATTCTGGATTTGACACCTCAAAGGTATTAAAGGTTCTTGAGGATTACTCCCAATACATTCCTCGTGGACATTATACAAGAAGTGATACCCTCAAAAGATACTTCCTCAGCATGATGTGGCTTGGAAGAATGCCCTTCTATATTTCCATAGACAAAGAAAACCTTAAGCGTAACCTTTTCCTGACAAGGTGTGCAATTTTGATGGCATGGGTTATCTCTCAGGATTCGGAACTTCAAAAACTTTATAGTCGCCTTTACGAAGTGACATCCTATCTTGTAGGAGAAAGCGATGACCTGAATTTCATCGAGTTAATACCCTTTGTATATAAACAGTTTCCTGGGTTCCCAGTAGGGTTTTCCGATGATTCTCAGATTTTAGAATTTATGAAGTTGGCCTCCACTCTCAGAAAACCTTCAATTTATTCGACCTGGTTCAGAGATGTTGACAAACCGGAAGAGATCCTCCTCTCTTGTAAATTCATGTCCCAGAGATTCATTCCCGATGCCTATATCTTTCAGAATCTTGTTTATTCCAAGGTCGGAACAAGAGCAAAGCCACGCCTCTTCCCGAGGGGATTGGACCTATTAGCTGTCCTCGGGAATGACAGAGCAAAGGATATACTCATAAACTATTACAAAGAGAACCAATATGCAAATTATACAAAGATGTTGGACAGCCTCGAAAATTGGGCTAAGGCCATCAAAATTGAGGAGTGGCATAAAAATGCCTACTGGCACTGGCTATACATAATAAAAACGATGAATGAGACACCTCATTTCCCTGCTTCTTTAAATGTGAATGCCGTTGCTTATCGGGATAAACTCTTAGTAACTCAGCAGGGATTTTGGGCAGAACTCAGGCATGATACAATTCTTTACGCAAAGCAAAGTTATACAGCAAAGGTGACGGCCTTTAGACCCGAGCCTCTTATCCCAGATGTAAAGGTAGAGCCTTTGCCAAAGAGCTATCGCGAAATCCTGAGCTTCTTAGATTCCTTCAAAAACAAGCTCACCACCTATAGCTTTGAAAATGAAACTATTCTTGAGAAAATAGATGAGTTAAAGGAACTGACACAGAATATCTTGGAAGCTTGCGAATTACAGTCCTCTAACAAACCCTTGCCCTTAGATAGAGCCGATTATCTCTACTCCTTCGGCGAGTTACTGGACAGAATTTACACCTTCCCATCCTCCTTTGCCCAGAATGAAGAAGATGCTATATTACCATTAGTTGCCGATGTACACACTGATGTAAATTCAGGACAAGTTCTTGAAGTGGCAATAGGGTATCCACTGGAAATTTATGTTAAGGGAAAGGGGAAGACCTATAGAGGTGCGATGTTTTCCTACTATGAGTTCAAACAGCCGATGAAAGAAAGGATGACGGACAAAGATTGGCAAGAAAAAGCGAATTCTACACCTTTAGAAAAGTGGATTTCCTTTATCTCGGAGTAAATTTTCTAATTAGGTCTCCCAAGTTCAACGTTAAGCCTTCTACAAAAAATGCCACTCTTCCATTAAGGAGAAGGATAAAAGAAGGTTCCTTCATAAATCCCGCTTTGATTAACTCTTCAGAATCGATTTTGAACACATCACCATAGAGATTTTTATCCTTCAGGTATGAGATAGCAGAAAGTGTGTCCGAAGTTATTATCACCAGTCTTCCTGTAAAGTTTCGAAGTTCTGTCGTAGCGGAATTTAATGAAGACTTAGAGGCTTCAGAAGCAAGATTAACCCATGCGATTAAATAATTTCCCCTTTGGAGTTCGTAACCCCTAAGTAACTCTTTAAGCCTATTAAGGTTTACGTTCCTGACGACTAAGTCTCCCTCTTTTAGCCATTCCACGGGGAAGGAGACGTCAAGGAAAATTGACTGAGTACTAACTTTCTTGACATTAAATTTCCGGCTTTTACCGAAAACATCACCCAATGCATTCCTAAAACCGTACATCAGATAATATTCACCTGGGGCAAGCTCAAAAACCACAGCTGAATCTTCATAACTTCCTTCAACATCAAGCCTCACAGGATAATCTTTAAATTTCTGGATAGAAAAGTTATAGTAGTACTGCAATTCTTTTGTTATATCTATGCCGTCTCTGTAAAAGGCCAACTTTATCTTTCCAGTCTCAAGTTTTTTAGGGGTCTTGCCTTCAAAGGTAAAAACTTTCCACCCATTGACATAATATTGTACTCCGTTTAAATCATCGGTTAGCTTTGCAGGGATGCCAAAGGTTCTAAGGACGGCAGAAATAAACACATATATTTCCCTGTCACTCCCCTGCTTAAGTAATAGCGTCTGAACTGGGCTCTGAAAAGGCTTGTAAAACTCCTTTGAATTAACCCTCCTGATGTTTTTCTTAACCCAACTCAGCAACTTACTATCAAAAGACTCTCCATCATACATTGCCTTAAACCTGCTGTACAACGCCTTCCTATAAAATCCAAATTCTTCGTAATAAATCCTGGGCGGGATAACAAAACTGTCCACAAGAACTTTTGGTGCCTTTGACAATTTTAAAGCGCTATCCATATAGCAGAGTTCATCACAAAGCCCAACGGTATCAAGCATTACAAGGTCCTTAGATTCAAATCTTGATAGATAAACCTTAAAAACAGACGCCAAATTGCCGTGATTTTTGTAAAAATTCCACAATGCAGGCCAGTTTCCCTTTGATTCGGTTAAAATCTTGATTAAAATTGTGTCGTTTATTGAGTCCCTGAATGGAAACTCCAGCTTTTTGAAATACTCCGCACGCGCCTGCTGAAGATGCTCTAAATCCGGTAAATACTCAGGCCTCTCAGTATCTGGAAGAGTCCGAGCTGTCCGCATCGTAAACAATGTATCAAGTTCTAAATTTTTGCCGAGTTTTAATTTAACTTCAACGGTATCTCTCATGGGTCTCAAAAAGTAAAAAGCCCTTTTATCACCTTTTTGAGCATAGATAAGAAAATCGGTCCTACCAAGGGTAAAAGATCCAACGCCTTTACTTAAACTGCAGGCCCAAACGGGTACAAAGGCAGAATAGTTCCAAACATTAATGGAGAATGAAACATCCTTTGCGAGTCGTTTTCCATCAAAAACCTTTACTTTCAAAACAAAAGGATTTGTGTAATTCTTAGTTACGTTCAACACCGTGTAATTTCTGTACCCTCTCATAATTTCCTCAGTAGAGCCTTTGATATTGCCAAAGGCGACAGCAAGTACGATTCCTGCTTTCTTAGAAGGTTCTCGAAACCAGGCAAAATTCAAATCCGTTGGCTCTGCCGATCCAAGAAACTTCCACCCCTTTTCAGTCCAGACCTCTACCCATGCATGGTTGGACTCGGTGAAGGGCCACCAGGGCGTATAAACATAACGAACGGGAATTGCCACTGTTCTCAGAGCCTTCATAAAAAGGATCGTCATTTCCTCGCATCTTCCAAATCCCCTTTTCAGGGTTGCTGTAGCTGGTTGATCCCAGGGATCGGTAGGTTTGTACTCCATGTGAATAAAACACCATTCGTTAACTTTCAGAATTGCCTCTTCTATCGAGCTACAATCTTTTACCAGATTATAGAGAGTATCCCTGTAAAGCCAGGTAAAGTTTTCCAGAGGTTCCTGGGAAACCCTTGGTGGTATCACATAATGATAAATAAGCTCCTTCGCCAAATTTTTTCCCCAGGGGAGCCTCTCCATGTTTACTTTTATCGCTAAAAGGTGCTTTAAAAAGTTTTCTTCATTAAAATTGGCTCGGTCCACAGGAGCAGAATACTCCCATATAAATTTAGCCCACTCACCTACCCCCATTTCATCAGCCTTCTTTAACAATGAACTACTTTGAATGAGTATTACGAGGATCAAAGGCCACATATTTAAACCTCCTGAGTTTCACTTTGGAAAAGCGCACCCTGTAAGGCTATCCTGGCAGGCCTTTTGCCTTTAACAGTGATATAAGGCAAAGCCTTCCTCAGGTTTGGGTAAACCTTTAAAGCATTAAGCAGCGAATGGATAGAAAGGTTTTCCTTCATTTTTAGAATCCACCTTGCAGTCTTTGGGCCAATTCCAGGGATCCTTAAAAGTTCAAAATAGTCAGCCTTAGTGATTTCTACAGGAAAGAAATCAATATGTTGCAAAGCCCACAATTCCTTTGGATCCTTCGTTAATGGCAGAAATCCCGCCTCATCGAAAACAATTTCTTTAAGGTTGAACCCGTACCTCCTCAATAAATAATCTACTTGATAAAGTCTTACTTCTCTTGTTATATTTGTAGGTGGTTTGTTTTCCAGCGGAGTTCCTGGAACGGGCTGAAAAGCGCTATAATAAGCCCTTGAAAGCCTAAGATGTCTATAAAGATCGTAAACCCTTTTCAAAATTTGAAGGTCGTTTTCTCCTGCAGCTCCAACAACAAACTGGGTTGTGAACCCATCCTTCAAAATATCAGGGTGACTCTCTTTTATAGCGGAAATTCTGCTGAGCTTCTCCAATAGATCCTTTGCAAGGTCTTTTTTTGACGAGACTCTCTTTAAGTAAACATCGTCCGGTGCTTCTAAATTAACAGAAACCCTTGACGCTAACTTCACTGCTTCCTCAACACTCTGAATGGAAACCCCGGGCAGGATTTTCAGGTGGATGTAACCTTTGAAGTGATATTTATTTCTTAAAAGCCAAACGGTATCAATGAGTTCCTGCATAGTCCTTTCAGGATCTCTTTTGACCCCTGAAGAAAGGAACAAACCGCTTACAATTCCTCTATGATAAAGATTAATGAAAACGTCAGCCAGTTCCTCGGGGGTAAAAGAAAGTCTCCTTATGTTCATAAATTTGGATATAGAACAATAAGCGCAATCATTTTCGCAGTAGTTGGAGTATAGAACCTTTAAAAGCCGAACTTTTTTACCATCGGGTAGAAGTTCAGGGTAAATCCATTTAGAGTGGGATATGTCTTTTACTCTCTTTACATCTTCTGAAAGGAAACAGTCACCACATAAGTCATACTTAGCTGATTCGATGAGAAGTTTGACTTTTGATACGCGGTCCATTTTACTGTAGAAATATAAGAAATATATTAAACTACAACCATCGGTCTTTAAAATGTTTGCAAATCCAGCTCCAAATCCTTAAACTTTTTACAGGAGGTGAGCAATGAAGGGAAATGAGAAAGTACTGGAAGTACTAAATGATTTACTGGCCGATGAAATAACGGCCATAAATCAGTATATTGTACATGCTGAAATGTGCGAAAGCTGGGGCTACGAGAAACTAAACAAGATGATAGAAGATAGGGCAAAAGTAGAAATGAAACATATGGAAATGCTTATAAAGAGAATCCTTTTCCTCGAAGGAAATCCGACAGTTACAAAATTGAAAAAGGTAATGATAGGCTCTACAGTGGAGGAGATGTTCAAAAACGACTGGCAAGCAGAGTATGATGCTATCGAGGCCTATAACAAAGCTGTTAAGCTCTGTGCAGATCTTGGTGACAATGGGACAAAGACCTTGTTAGAGTCAATTTTAAACGACGAGGAAAACCATATTGACGAAATAGAAGAGCAACTTGATCAAATCAAACAGATGGGTATACAGAATTACTTGGCGAAACAATAAAAAATTCTCGGTGGTAAATAGAAGGGGAGGGGTTAACCCCTCCCCTTTGTTTTTTAGTTGACACTAAGTTTATGGTGCAACGAATTGCCATATCTTAGTCAGCGTATTTCCACCAGAAGTAATTTTAATCTTTCCAAATATTGAGGAGCCCGTGCCAGGGATGGGAGTTATCTTAGCAATCACCTTGCTATATCCTTGCGATAAACCAAATCCCATCGAATTGAAAACGGTTATGAGAGCCTTTGCCTCAACTGCATTAGCGAAAACACCGCCTGTAGAATTTGCAACCCGCTTTAATTCAGTAAAATCAACACTACCGGTATCTCCAAGTCCCACCGCATATATAGGAATTCCATAGTTTTTCGCCTTGTTTATTACGCTATCATCGGTAATGGGATCACTTTCATTATCTTCACCGTCTGTCAGCACAAGAATCGCGTGACCATACCCTGACTTTCTTCTATTGTATACATAATCGAGAAGATATTGGAGGGACAAATACAGGGGAGTCCCACCTGATTCAGTTGCACTATCGGCGGCAGTAAAGAGGCCAGTAGTATCTGAAACATAAACAAAATCCTGCAGAACTCTCAAATAGTAGTCATCTATCCCATCACCATTGGCGTCCCCACTACTTCCTGCAAAATCGAAGATTCCGGCCTTGTGCAAGCTATTATTAGATAAGAGCAGTCTTATAAAATCCTTTGAAGCCGTAACTCTTACCCTATTTGGATCATTCCATTCCATACTGCCACTGGAATCGAGTAACAAGGCCACTTTTATTTTCTTAGTATTTTAAATTTCTGTCAGGCTTTTGCCTTTCCTTAAGGGAGGCCTATTGCAATTAGCCGCTGTTTGAATATTAAAAGCTATCTTTGGAATACCGCCATCTCGAGAGTATAATATTTTCGTGAAAATACCGGGGTTATCAAAGAAGAATTTGCTTATTTCAGTAAGTCTTATCGTTTTGGTTTTGCTAATCATTCTCCTAAAAACGACCTCTAAGGAAACTTTTGAGGCTTTAAAAAGCGCACAGCCTTCCTATTTATTTTTAGCTCTATTAGCCTGGATTTCCTATGTATTCTTTGATGGCCTGAGATTTGCCCTTGCTAGTTTAAGCATTGGAGAGCACAAACTTAACTTGCTTACCGCAATAAAAGTTATAACCGTCGGTATCTTCCTGGCAGCAGTTTCGCCATTTCAAGTCGCTGGTTTACCCGTTCAAATTATGCTTTTAAACAAAAGAAAAATTGGGTTGGGAAGATCTACAGCGCTTTTGGCAGCACGAGGCTTTATTGGCTACTTAACCATTTTAATTGCCGTGTTAATTTCATTAAAATACATATGGCCACCACCCTCCGGAATTGTTAGGGGAATTATCATTTACGCTACTATACTGGTTGCAGGAATTTTTCTCCTTTATTCTGTGGCTTTGTTTTTGCCTAATTTACTCAAAAAAATCTTAAAAAGCGATAGAATTATTAAGGAAATTTTTTCACTCAGAGAAACAACCATTGCCTTTGTCAAGAGTTCGGACAAGAAAATCCTACTTCTGGCGATGTTATCATCCTTTGCGTCCCACCTTTCCATTTGCCTCATTCCGCTTTTTCTCTCTTATTCCTTTAATTCACCTATAGATTTTGGTAGGGCCTTCTCGTTTCAATCCTTAATCCAAGGAGGACTTTTATGGACGCCGACACCTGGGGGAACAGGGATAGCAGAGAGTGTTGGATATTTTATCTTTAAAGATTTTATGAATCAAGAAATCCTCGGCATATTTGTTATAGTCTGGAGGTTTTTCACCCATCACTTCGCCGCTGTGGTGGGTGCTATCTTCTTACTGCGAGAACTCAGAGAAATTTAAGTCGAAACCCTGCCTCTTCAAGAACTCGAAGGTTTCTTGCGGTGTGTAGCCAAGGTATGCAAATTTGTTCAAAATTCGCCTTAAAGTTTTCTGATCAAGTTTCTTAGAACCACGGGTTATCTTCTCGACTACTTTAATTAAAGCATCTTCATTAATCCCCAGAACCGGAAGGGTCTCATCAATTACTTCGCCCTTTACACCTAAACCCCTTAAAATTCTCTCAATCTTTCTGGGTGATACCCCTTTAGACTGATACTTTTCTGTCAATTCCTCGGCGAGGAGCCGCTCGTTCAACAGCCCTTTGTCCCTTAAATAATTCACGGTAGATTCAATTTCATCGTCGGTAAAACCTTTTTGTTTCATGCGTTTTCTCAGCTCATTTTCGCTCCTGAATCGGAATTTCAATAGGGTAAAGGCATACTTTAAGGGGTCTTTCATCCTTTCTTACTTCTCAAATTTTCAAAGTAGTAGTACAAAACCATTATGTCTGATGGATTAACTCCTGAAATTCTGGAAGCCTGTGCCAGGTTCTGTGGTTTAATCGCCTTAAGCTTTGTCAAGGCCTCCTTGGAAATTCCAGGAATCTGGTCGTAGTCAAAATCCTCCGGGATTTTAAATCTTTCAAGTTCTTGAAATCTTTCAATCTCCTTCTCCATTCGTTTAATGTACCCCTCATACTTTATTTCTGTCTCAACCCTTTCTTTAATGTAATAAGGGTAGTCCTCCACAACACCGAGTTTCACAAGGTCATCATAGCTATATTCAGGTCTCTTCAGAAGTTCATAGGCGGAAAGTGAATTCTCCAAAGCAGGCTTTCCGAGGCTTTCGAGCCTTTGGTTAAACTCTTTAGGTCTCAATATAATGCTTTTTAATCTTTCAATGACGCCAAGCCAGGTCTCCCTTTGCCTTAAAAACTGCTGGTATTCAGAATCTTTAATGAGGCCGAAACGATATCCATACTTCATAAGCCTGTCGCAGGCGTTATCCATTCTAAGAACTAATCTAAATTCTGCGCGGGATGTAAAGAGCCTGTAAGGTTCATCAGTCCCTTTCGTTACAAGATCGTCAATTAAAACTCCAATGTACGCTTCGGATCTCGACAGGGCAAAATCTTTACCATCTATCTTCAATAAGGCGTTTATGCCGGCAACTATACCCTGTGCAGCTGCCTCTTCATAACCTGAGGTTCCATTTATCTGGCCTGCAAAAAAGAGATTTTCAACAAGCTTCGACTCTAAGGTAGGATAAAGTTGATGAGGCAAAACATAATCGTATTCGATAGCATAACCCCATCTTAGCACTTTCACATTTTCAAGGCCTGGAATGCTCTTCAACATTCTCAATTGATATTCTACAGGAATTGATGTAGAAACACCATTCAAATAATACTCAAAGGTATCCCGTCCATCAGGTTCGAGAATTACTCTGTGGGATTCGCGATCTGCAAATTGCACGACTTTGACTTCAATGGATGGGCAATACCTGGGGCCTATTCCAACAATTTTACCTGTGTATAAAGGTGAGAAGGCTAAAGATTCCATTATTATTTTGTGGGTCTCAGGAGTGGTTCTCGTCACGAAACACGGCAACTGATCAATATTGAGAATTGGATTTCTAAAGGAAAATCCTCGAGGAGGGACATCCCCTTCCTGGATTTCCATCTTTGAAAGGTCTACACTTCGGATATCAATCCTTGGAGAGGTCCCTGTTTTAAATCTACCAAGTTTAAACCCAAGATTTCTTAAACTATTTGAAAGCTCAATGGAGGGGAACTCTCCTGCCCTCCCTGCAGGAAAAGAGACAACTCCTACATGTATCAAACCATTTAAAAAGGTTCCAGTTGTTATAACAACCGAGTGGGCATAATATTCCATGCCCGATTTTGTCCTAACACCTTTTGCTTTCCTGCCCTGCACTAAAATTTCGGTGACCTCATCCTGAACAATGGTTATGTTTTTCTCATTTTCCAAAACACGCTTCATTCTCTCTCTATATTTTTTTCGGTCGTTCTGACTTCTCAATGACCAAACCGCAGGGCCTTTGGAAGTATTAAGGAGTTTAACCTGAATCGCTGTTTCATCCGCAGCGACACCGATTTCTCCACCAAGGGCATCCACCTCTTTTACAAGGTGCGACTTTGCAAGGCCTCCTATGGCTGGATTGCAGGACATCTGACCAATCTGATCAATATTTATCGTAACAACTAAGACTTTACCACCCATTCTTGCTGCGGCAAGAGCAGCTTCGATACCCGCATGTCCCGCGCCAACAACAATTACATCATATTTTTCTTTGAGAATTTCCATCAAATTAATGATAATTTGCAAAGTTTGAAAAACCAAACCGCATACGTTAAATTTAAGTACATGGACAACTCTGGAATTTATAAAATTTTGTACGAAATTGGCATATCTCTTTCTTCCCAACCAGATATCGACAAATTATTAGAGAGGATAGTTGATGAGGCTATTGAGCTTGCGAAATGTGATGGAGGAACGATTTACACCTTAAAAGACAATCACCTCATATTCAAGGTCTCGAAAAACAAAGTTTTAAAGCAGCAATTTTTTGCTGACGACATTACTGACCTCTTTTCGGTTAAAAAAATTCCCCTTTCTAAAAGCAGCCTATCAGGATATTCCGCACTAACAAAGGAAATTTTGCATTTTCCAGATAGAAAAAGTGCCCATGAAAGGGGATTCGCCTTTGACCTTGTAGCACTCTCAGGAGTTGATTATGCCGTAGAATCCTCATTAACAATGCCCCTCGTTTCCTCCACAGGTGAGGTAGTCGGGGTTTTACAACTCATAAATGCACGAGAAGGTGATAAGATTGTACCTTTTAAGGGAGAAACGATGGAATTGATGAAATTTTTCGCTTCCCAAGCAGCTGCCGCCCTTCAGAATGCAAGACTTATGGAGGAACTCAAAGAGGTGCAACTGGAATCAATATATATGCTTTCGACCGCTGCGGAATTCAAAGATAAGGTCACCGGTGATCACATTAAAAGGATTTCGAAGGTGTCCTTTTTGATTGCAAGAACTTTGCAAACCAGCCGGGAATTCTCCGAATTGATCCTATACGCAAGTCCGATGCACGATATCGGAAAAGTTGCGATCCCCGATTACATTTTAAATAAACCCGACAGGCTTAACCCTCAAGAGTGGGAATTAATGAAAAAACATGTTATCTATGGGGCACAAATTATTGGAGAATCTAAATATCCGCTTTTCAAAATGGCGAAAAATATTGCCCTTTTCCATCATGAACGCTTTGACGGAACTGGATACCCTTACGGTCTTTCGGGTGATAAAATTCCGTTAGAAGCAAGAATTGTTCAAGTTGCAGATGTCTTTGATGCCCTCGTCTCCGAGAGACCCTACAAGTCCGCCTGGACCTTTGATAATGCTGCAGATTACATAAAGGACATGAAAGGTCAACAATTTGACCCGGATGTCGCAAAGGCGTTTTTAGACAAGTTGGAGTTAATTTACAAGCTCTACCAGAAGCCAGAGCAACATGAATGAAGACGAATTGCTTAAGATCCTCTCAAAATACTGGGGTAACGAAAGCAATCTAATCGTTCCCAACGGAGACGATGCCCTTGCAATTCCCGGGTACGATGACAGAGCATATTTGGTAACGGTAGACACCAGTCTTGAAAATGTACACTTCACTGAAGAAACTCTAACTTTCGGAGAAATAGGTTACAGGGCCGTGGCGGGTGCACTATCTGACATCGCTGCAATGGGTGGAGAACCGGTTACCATACTTGTAGATTTAGAAATACCTGCCCCCCAAACGGAAAAGATTGAATCGATATATAAAGGCATAAGTGCCCTACAGACCAAATTTCACTTTTCAATAGGAGGGGGGAATATTGTCCACGGTAATCGCTGGAGAATAACAACCACAGTCATAGGCATTGTAGAAAGGAATTACATTCTAAGAAGAAATGGTTTTAGACCGGGAGACAAGGTTTACATCACTGGAGATATAGGAAGGGTCTTTTACTTCTTCGAAGAGCTCAAAAATCCCGATCGAAACTCAGAAATTTTTAGCAAATTACGTGAGAAAGTGGCTTACCCTACCCCTCGAATTAAAGAAATAAGAAAAATTAAAAGCGAATACCTTCTGGGTGGCGCTATTGATATTTCAGATGGATTGGGTATCGATCTCAAACGCGTGGCTGAAGCATCAGGGGTCGATATTATAATTGAACTGGATAAGATACCATATGTTGAGGAGTTGAACTATTACAAAAACCGCAAAGACTTTTATTTGAATCTGGTTTCCAGTGGGGAGGAATACGAAGTTTGCTTTTCCTGCAAAAATGAAATTGAATCTCCAGAAGTAACAAAGATAGGAGAAGTGAAGGAAGGTTCAGGAAAAGTCTACGGAAAGCTAAATGGTCAATTTTTTGAAATTTCAGGGCTCGGATATGATCACATTAAAAAGCTAAGCCAGGATTAATTTATCGACCTTAAACCCATTAGGTGAAGTAATCAGTAAAGCCTTGACCCTTGTGTCTCCGTAGTAAAGGTCCAGGAGATTTTCTGGATCGACAATGGCGTACTTTCTCAGAGCTTCGCGTAGTTCACCAATTTTAATGGAGTTAAAAAGCACCCTTATTTCAACCCCCACATTACCGAGCCTGTTTAACTCCTCTAAAAGATTACCATCGACCTTATCATAAGAAAGGTCGTAAAAAAGCTCAACATTTTCAAAAGGGTGTAATTTAAAATAACTTTCAAGCTGTTCGAAAAGCTCGGGAATATCTCTTTCATACATGCTGAATCCGCTGGCTGGCTTGTGACCTCCATAATCAATAAAAAGGTCACTCAGGTAATTAAGCATATCAAGGGAATTAAATCCATAGGGCGCTCTCACTTCAGCTACAACTATTCCGTCTTCCCTCCTACCCATCACAATCACGGGTACATTAAAAGCATCTTTCAACTGACTCGCTACATAACCAATATACTGGGGTTCTGCATCTTTAAGGTCAATAGCAATATAATCTCTAACAACTTTTATCAAACTCTTTGCCTTCTCTAAATATGCTTGTGCTTTCTGTTGCCAATTAGTAGATGCCTCCCAAAGCGGTTTTAAAAGCTCTTCTGCGGAGGCGACATCTTCAGACAGCAATAGATGCACACCTGAATTCTCACCATTTACTGACTTGCCCGAGGAAATGATGGGAATAAGCTCTTCCATTGTGGGCCTTTCGTTAGAATAGCCATTTTGCCTTCTTATTTCCTCAAAGGCCTTAACGAAATTCATTCGGTACCACTCGAAGGCCTTTTTACCTTCCTCGTAAAGGATCCTATTTTCGCAGAAGAGTGGAACACGATCCGCTAAGGTCCCTATCGCAGCAAAGATGAATAGGTCTGGCATTTCATCTCTTATGCGGCTTAGGTCCCATCCGAATTTTAATGAAAGTAGTTCCCAAGCTACTTTAAAGGCCACTCCACATCCTGCAAGATAAGGGAAGGAATCACCTCCGATTTTGGGATTAATCACCAGTGTATCAGGAAGTGTTTCTTTAATCTCGTGATGGTCTGTAACTATTACATCTATACCCTGTTCCTTGCAATATTCAACGCCCTCAAAACAGGAAGTGCACGAATCAACGGTAATTAAAAGTGTCGGATTATACTTTTCTTTTACGTAATCGATTGCTGATTTTGTTAAACCATATGCTTCGTTCTTTTTAGAAGGAATGTAATGTGAAGGATTAGAGCCGAGGACCCTTAAAGTTTTTACCATAATTGCTGTTGAAGTTATACCATCGGCATCCTCGTGTCCAAAAATCACTATACTCTCGCCTTTTCCTACAGCCTTAAGTATTCTTTCTACAGCAGGTATTAAATTAGGAAGAGTGGAAGGAGGTTGCAGATTCTCAAGGATGGGATTGAAGGTCGCTTCAGCAAGATCTAGATTCCTTACACCTTTCTCCACCAAAACCTTTGCTAAGTCAAGAGAAATATTGTAATGCTGTGAAATCTCTTCAATAAGACTCAAGGCCTTTCCTCCATCAAAAAAAGCGGGTGACGGGACTCGAACCCGCGACCCTCAGCTTGGGAAGCTGATGCTCTACCACCTGAGCTACACCCGCTTATCATTAACCTTTAAAGTTAGTTTGATAGATAAGTACCGGTATTTTCGCTAGTCTTACTACCTTTGCTGAAACAGAGCCTAAAAAAGCCTTTCCCATCCAATCTTTTTCTTCCCTTGCAAGTATTATTAAATTATATTTCCCCTTCTCCGCAAAATCAACAATCTCGATTCCCGCGTCGGCACCTTCAATCACGTAATATGAGACATCCTTTGCACCGTACTCTGACACCAATCTCTTTTCCAGGTTCTTTTTAACCTGTTCAAGGTCACCAAGCATCCAGGTAATCCCTTGCTCTAAATAGGGCAAAGGATAAAGCTCGAATACATTGAGGACCGCCATTTCAACATTAAATTCTCTTTTGAATCTAATGGCAAATTCGCTAAAAGCCTTTTTGGAGGCTTCTGAAAAATCTGCTGCGAAAAGTACCTTCTTCAAAGAAAATTTGGCTTTTTCTTCTTTAACAACTAAGCAGTTTGTCTTGACGCCTTTTATAATGTTGTAGCAAGTGTTTGCAACATGAGTTTTCTTTGAAGGAATCCCAACTACTACAAGGTCGTATCCCTTTGAAGACTCTTCAACAACTGTCTGGGCAGGTTCTCCCTCAATGAAGATATACTTCGCATGGATTCCCCTTTCGTTAAGGGATTCTGTTACCTTCTCAAGTTCCGAGGCCGCCTTTTTCCTGAGCTCCTCTACCTCCGCTTCAAGGGCCTTTACCCTTTCAGGGACATCATGAAACGCAATCATCTCCCTTATTTTAGCTGGGAAAACGTGTATTAACACTATTTGCTTTTTCCCCTGAGTCAGCTCTACAGCATAGTTTAATGCGGCCTTCGATGCATCACTAAAATCTATGGGTACAAGAATCTTTTTAAACATTTTCCTTTATCCCTTCAATTTCCCTTCTTTTCTCCATGAACTCAAGGAACTTCCACCTTTGTTCAATAAACCTCTTGATCTCTTCAATAGCTTCCGGATGGTTTAAGAGATGGGCAAACCTAACCTGGGACTTCAAAAATTCCTCAATTGGAAGAGGATTTCTCGGCCTGTAGTTTATCTTGTAATAACCGTTTTCAACCTCGTAAAGAGGCCAGAAGCCTGTTTCCACGGCAATTTTTGCAACTTCAATACTCTTATTTTCTGGGTAGCCCCAACCCGGTACACAGGGCGAATAAACGGCGATAAAAGTTGGTCCCTCGATTGAGAGTGCCTTCCGTACCTTTTTCACATAGTCATTCCAGTGACTAACCGATGCCTGTGCGACATAAGGCATACCATGAGCTGCCATTATATCTACAATAGGTTTCTTATGCTGCAGTTTCCCAGGTAACACCTTTCCTGCAGGGGAGGTGGTAGTGCTTGCACCGTAAGGTGTTGAACTTGATCTCTGTATCCCTGTATTCATGTAACCTTCATTGTCGTAAAGAATATAGAGGAAATTGTGCCCTCTCTCTACTGCACCCGATAAAGCCTGAAGTCCGATATCATAGGTACCACCGTCGCCCCCAAAGGCAATAAATTTTACCTTCTTGTCAGATGGAATTTCACCTTTCCTTACAAGGGCCTTGTAGGCAGCCTCTACACCTGAAATTGTAGCTGCTACATTCTCAAAAGCACTGTGAATCCACGGGACAGGCCAGGCACCAAAGGGGAAAATAGAAGTCGTAACTTCCATACACCCCGTGGCATTAGCAACAACCACAGGGTAATCGGAAGCACTTAAAGTCATCCTTATAATTGCGGGAAATGGGCACCCTGCACAAGCTCTGTGACCTGATGCAAGTCCTTTATTCCTCTTAGCGAGTTCCCTCAAACTGATAGAAAAATTATCAGCCATTTTCTCCCTCCTATTCTCTCACACCCACATATTCGACAAAATCTAAAGACTTACCCTCTTCGAGTTCCTTAACTCGATTGATTATATAAAGGGCATCACTTAGAGGAAAATCCCTACCCCCGAGTCCAAATACAAAATTCATTATCCTTGGTCTTGAATTGAGGTCATAAAGAGCCGACCTTACCTCGTTGAAAACAGGCCCACCCATCGTATTTACAGAATCTGCCCTGTCCATGACACCAATTGCCTTAACATTCTTAAAGAGTTCCTGGAGCACTTCGAAGGGGAATGGTCTGAAGACCTTTAGCCTTACCAACCCCACTTTCTCCCCTCTCTCTCTCATTATATCCACAGCTTCTTTCATAGTTCCTGCCGCCGAGCTCATTACCAAAATGGCATACTCCGCATCTTCCATCCTGTAAGCCTCAGCAAAAACAGGAAAGTCAAAACCAAAACGCTTGTTATAGTCCGTTATAACTTCTTCAATTACCCCTTTTGCCTTTCTCATAGCCTCTATCTGTTGTCTTTTGTGTTCGAAATAGTAATCGGGAAGGTCAAGAGGACCTACCATTATTGGGTTTTCATAGTCAAGAACATTGTACATGGGCTTACGCTTCCCAAGGTACTGTCTTACCACATCAGTATCGAGGGTTTCTACAACTTCCATCCCATGACTGATAATGAAACCATCGAGGGTTACCATTACCGGCAAATTCACTGTCTCGGCAATTTTAACAGCCTGAATCAGCGAGTGATAACCTTCATTCGCATTTTCACAGTAAATCTGAATCCACCCAGAATCTCTTGAACCCATGGTATCTGAGTGATCACAGTGAATGTTGATCGGTGCAGAAAGAGCCCTATTCACTTCTGCAAGAACTATAGGTAACCGGAGAGCTGATGCAATATACAACATCTCATGCATTAAAGCTAATCCCTGTGAGGATGTACCGGTCATAACCCTTGCGCCCGCGGCCGAAGCACCTATACAAGCAGACATGGCAGAATGTTCAGATTCCACGGCAACGAATTCAGTATCTACTTCGCCATCTGCCACATATTTTGAAAAAATTTGCACAATTTCAGTAGCAGGAGTAATGGGATAAGCAGCAACCACATCAGGATTAATCTGCTTCATGGCATAAGCGAAAGCTTCATTCCCAGTTAAAGCCTGTTTTGTTTTCAAAATCTCAGACATTTACAACTCCTCCTTTTCCATATGGATGGCCTTCACCTTTGGCGGACATACCTCTGCACAAACTCCGCACCCCTTGCAGTAGTCATAATTAATTCCCGAAACCTTAGGCTCGCCATTCACTTCTTTCAAGATTATGGCAGAATCTGGACAATACAACCAGCACAGAAAACAATTGGTGCATTTGTTGGGATCCCAGACAGGTTTTTGCGTTCTCCAGCTACCTGTTTTTAACTCCTCGGATGTCGGAACGTTTTTAATAATTCCACCTTCTGGTAACTCTTTCCATCCTTTCTTTTTCATAAACCTTTGACCTCCTGATAGGCCATACGTATGGCCTTTATATTACCTTCTACCACCTGAGGTTTATACTTCATCTTTAATCTCGATTCAACAGCTTCAATAAATTTTTCAAAATCCATAAGATTTAACACCCGCATCAAAGCGCCAAGCATTGGTGTATTAGGGAGATTTCGACCGAGAATTTCTTCCGAGATACCTGAGGCATCCACCGTGTAAACCTTGCCTGGAAGACCATACTTTTCCTTGATAACCTTAGGATCCAAAGAGGAATTTACAATAAAAACAGTATCCTCATCAGTTCCCTCTTTAACTTGGTCAGTAGCGAGTAATGTGGGATCCAGCACGCAAACTGCCTGGGGATTTTGAACACCATAGTGAATTCTAATAGGCTTAGTATCAATGCGATTATAAGCAGTTACTGGTGCTCCTCTTCTTTCCGGACCATATTCGGGGAACGCCTGAACATACATACCTGCATGCATCATGGCCTCCCCAAAAAGCAAAGCTGCCGTCTTGGCTCCTAATCCTCCTCTTCCATGCCACCTAATTTCAACCATTTCTACTCCTTTGTTACTTGCAATGATTATAAACCCAAATACGCGAAAAAAAATAAACTTATAAAATGTTACTTTTTGCTGCAGATAGGTATACACCTCAATCAATTGAATACACAACGTTTTGGGATTAAACTATTTTTAAATCAAGGAGGGCTCGATGGTTGAAATACGGACCCATGGAAGGGGTGGACAGGGCGCAGTCATAGCTTCAAAAATCATCGCTGATGCAGCTTTCAGGGTTGGTAAGTACGCTCAATCCTTTCCCCAATTCGGGGTGGAAAGAAGAGGAGCCCCTGTAGTAGCTTTCACAAGGATATCCGAAAAAGAAGATGAGCTACCGGTTCGGTCAAATATTTACGAACCAGATCACATAATCGTTCTTGACCCCACTCTTCTTACAATTCCAGATACCTTTGCAGGTCTTAAAGAAGGCGGTTGGATTATAGTTAATACTCCCGAAGACCCAGAAAAACTTGACATCCCTGACAAATTTAGAGTTGCTACCGTAGACGCCACAGCAATAGCCCTAAAATATGGACTCGGTTCTAAGGCCCAACCTATAGTAAATACCGCAATACTCGGTGCATTTTCGAGGGTTCTGGAATCTTTGATCCCACTCCAAGCCATATTAGAATCGATACCCGAGGAAGTACCTATAAAGCCTGAAGCTAATCAAAAGGCATGCGAAGAAGCATACAATTTGACTAAGATTAGAAAATAAGGAGGCTTCATGGACGTTAAACCCATTAAAGTTAACTCCATAAACGATCTTCCAGAAGCCCCGGTTTCACAAGGTATTACCCTTGTCCGAAAAACGGGGAGCTGGAAGAACGTAAGACCTGTCGTGGGTGAACGGAGTGCACCCTGCGAAAACGCATGCCCCTTAAAAATAAGAATCCCCAAATTTATAGATTATCTTACAAAGAAAGAGCCGGAAAAGGCAGCGTTAGAGATTTTAAAGTGGAATCCATTCCCAAGCATAACGGGAAGACTTTGCCCAGCAAAATGTGAAACTGGTTGCAACAGGAACAAATACGACGAAAAAATATCTATAAGGGAACTCGAGAGATTCCTTGGAGACCTCATATTAGAAAAGAAAAAAATCGAAGTGAAAAGCCAGAAAAAAACGAAAGTAGCGGTTCTTGGAACATCAACCTCTTTAATGGGCACTGCATACAGACTCCGCGAAAACGGCTTTGAGGTGACAATTTTTGCTAAAGGACAAAGCCTATTTAGTGACGTAAAGGAGAGCATCCCAGGGGAAATTCTCCAAAAAGAAGAGCAAGTATTGATTAACGCAAAGATTGAACTAATAGCCGATAAGGCGCCCTCCATTTCAGAGCTAAAAGCCTCATTCAATTACATTGTAACTTCTGCAGAAGATGCCCCAGAGGTAAACGTTGTTGATCCAAAGGTAGGGAAAACCAACGACGAAAAGGTTTTCAAAGTTGCAGAAAATCAAGACATCTCAAGAAGCATAAAGAATGGGTTGACGGTAGCGAATTTTATAACCTCTTTGGACGAAGGGAAAGAGTTTCAGGAAGAAAAACTCCCTCGGGTAGTCTCTTTTAAAGAAATTATTACCGACTATTTTAACCACGAAACAACGGTCAAAGAAATAAAAACCATTGAGGACGCGATAAAAGAAGGTCTGAGGTGCTTTTCCTGTGGAACCTGCAACTCCTGTGGGAATTGTTACGTATTTTGTCCTGACAACGCCGTTAAGTGGATCGACAACTTTCCGTCTTTTGACTACGACTACTGCAAAGGTTGCGGCGTGTGTGTAAACGAATGCCCGAGGGGCGTTCTTGAACTTATTCCAGAAAAATAAGGGAGGACTTTATGTCCATTAAAAAAGTGTTAACAGGAAACCACGCAATCTCATATGGAGCGATGGTTTCAAGGGTCCAGGTAATCTCTGCGTATCCCATCACACCTCAGACACAGGTAGTGGAACTCTTATCAGAAATGGTGGCGGATGGCATTTTAGATGCCATTTTTGTGAACGTCGAATCAGAACACTCCGCCATGTCTGCCTGCGTCTCGGCCTCAGCTGCCGGAGCAAGGGCATTCACAGCCACTTCAGCTCAAGGCCTTGCACTAATGCACGAAATGCTCCATTGGGCAGCGGGAGCAAGGCTGCCCATAGTACTCGCAGAGATAAACAGGGCAATGGCTCCACCGTGGTCCATCTGGACAGATCAAAACGATTCACTTTCGCAAAGAGATACAGGCTGGATGCAAATTTATGTGGAATCCAACCAGGAAGCCTTTGACAGCGTAATCCTCGCATACAAAGTTGCAGAACAGGTCTATCTCCCCTGTATGGTGGTCCTTGACGCCTTTGTCCTTTCCCACACGTCAGAGCCCGTTGAAATATACGACCAGGAAAGGGTGGATGAGTTTCTTCCGCCTTACAAACCCTTGGTAGCAATAGAACCTGGAAAGGCTTTTGGATATGGTGCCCTTGCTGCCCCGGACACCTACATGGAATTCCGGTATAAAATGCAGAAGGCAATGGAAAAAGCCATAACACTCTTCGAAAAAGAAGGAAAACTCTTTGGAGAGATGTTTGGTAGGACTTACGGACTTGTAGAAGAGTACATGATGGACGATGCAGACTACGTCATCGTAACCGTTGGGGCTACGACATCGACAGCAAGAGTAGCCATTCAGGAGCTTAGGAAACAGGGAGAGAAAGTTGGCCTTTTAAAACTCAGAGTCATAAGGCCATTCCCATTCGATAAGGTTAGAGAAGTACTTAAAGGCAGGAAGAAAGTCGCAGTTCTTGATAGAAATATTTCCTTTGGCCATCACGGAATTTTCTACCAGGAAATTAAATCTGCACTCTATCCACTCAAAGAAAGGCCACAAGTTTATGGCTACATTGCGGGATTAGGCGGAAGGGACATTACGGTAAAGGACTTCATCGACATCTACCACGACATGAAAAATCGCGAAGATATGGTAGAAATAATCTGGAAGGGGGTAAAACTATGATAATGAAAAACTGGAACATTCCACAGGATGAATTATTATACAGTGGACATGCCGCATGCCAGGGCTGTGGTGGTGCTCTCGCAATGCGGTTGGCTTTAAAAGCCATCGGAGAAAACGCGGTTGCAACAATTCCTGCATGTTGTTGGACGATTATTTCTGGCGATGTACTTTATCACGCTTTAAGAATACCCGTTTTCCATACAGCCTTTGAAACCGCGGCAATTTCCGCCACAGGATTAAAAGCCGGTTTAACAATGAGAGGCTTTAAAGACACTACGGTTTTCGCCTGGGCGGGAGATGGTGGGACCTTCGATATTGGGATTCAGGCAATATCTGGTGCTGCAGAGAGAAATGAAGATATAATTTATTTTGTTTACGATAATGAAGCTTACATGAACACAGGAATTCAGAGGTCCAGTGCCACCCCATGGGGTGCCTGGACGACTACAACTCCTGTAAAACATCCAGAAGACAAGCCAAAGAAAAACATTGATGAGATCCTGACCGCTCACAAAATACCTTACTTAGCAACCGTTAATGTTGCATACCCGGAGGACTTCATAAGAAAGGTGAAAAAAGCCAAAGAGATTAAAGGTTTCAGATTCATTCACATCTTCGCTCCTTGTCCCCCTGGGTGGAAAATGCCATCAGATATAAGCATTCAAGTGGCACGACTCGCGACACAAACCGGCGTTTTTCCATTGTACGAAGTCGAAAATGGGAAAAATTACACAATAAACTACATACCACCGAAGAAACTCCCGGTTATCGAATACCTAAAGCTTCAGGGTAGATTCAAACACCTTAACGAATCCCAGGTTGAGCACATCCAGCAAATGGTTGACGAAAATCTGGAAACCCTCCTCAAAAAGCATGAATTAACCCACGGCACGCTTGAAAACATTCCGAGACCAGAATTTTATAAGTGAGGAGACATTATGGAATTTAAAAACGCATGGAGTAGAAAAAACCTTCAAGAAGTTTTTGCTTTCTGCGAAGATTACAGAAAATTCCTCTCAAAGGCCAAAACCGAAAGGGAAGTAGTAGAGTTCTTTGAAAATCTTGTTAAAAACAGACCTGATATTAAAGCGTACAACATAAAGAATAAGAGCCTCATCCTATACAAAAAAGGTACTGAGAGTATTTCTGAAGGTTTTAAAATCGTAGCCGCTCACATTGACGCCCCAAGAATCGATATCAAGCAAAATCCCGTTTACGAAGACACTGATCTCGTGCTACTTGAAACCCACTATTATGGAGGCATCAAAAAATATCAGTGGGTTACAAAACCTATGGCGATTCACGGTGTTATAGTGAAGGCCGATGGAACGGTTATGAAAGTAAACATAGGTGATGAACCCGGAGATCCTGTTTTCACTTTTACGGATATCTTACCACACCTTGCCAGGAATGTCCAGGCAAACAAGAACATATCCGAAGCCATTCATGGTGAGAAATTGGACTTACTCTTCGGGCATATTCCCCTCGAGACGGAGGACGAAAAGGTTAAAGAAAAGGTCAAACAGAATGTTTTGCAGATACTAAAAGAAAAATACAACATAGAAGAGAAGGATTTTGTCGCTGCCGAACTCGAAATAGTTCCACAGGGAGAGGCCCTCGATGTGGGTATCGATCGTTCGATGATCGGTGGATACGGTCAGGATGACAGGGTCTGTGCTTACACTGCCGTGAAAGCCCTATTAGACGCAGAAAACCCAAAGAAACACCTTTTAGTTGTGCTTTTTGATAAAGAAGAGATTGGATCTGACGGAAACACAGGGGCTCAGTCACTAATTATTGAAAATATTATTAGCAAAATCCTCAAAGAAAACGGAGTTGAGAACTACTCCCAGATCAGAGAAATCCTCGCAAAAAGTGAAGCCATTTCAGGAGATGTGACAGCAGGTGTTGATCCCAACTGGAAAGAAGTTCATGAACTTAAAAATGCAGCTAAACTTGGCTATGGAATTGCTATTTCAAAATATACCGGCTCAGGCGGTAAGTATTCTACAAACGATGCAAATGCCGAATTTGTGGCAAAGATAATAGGTATTTTTGACTCAGATAACGTTGCATGGCAAGTGGCTGAGCTTGGTAAAGTAGATGAAGGAGGCGGAGGTACCGTTGCAAAATATCTTGCAAAATATGGAATGGACGTAATAGATGCAGGGACTCCCCTCCTTTCAATGCATTCACCCTTTGAAATTGCATCAAAAGTTGATGTTTACATGACTTATAAAGGGTATAAGGCATTTTTAAACTCAAAATAAAGGAGGTTATATGAACACCTGGAAAAGGTTATTTAGTCTCCTACTCACCGCTTTAATCGCGGTGCTATTATATAAATTGCCTGTCATGATGTCCATGACCATTCCACAAAAAATAACCGCTATCATTTTCATCGTCGCTGCGATCCTGTGGATTTTTGAGATTATCCCACTCTACGCCACCTCCTTTGTGATTCTTGTTCTTGAAGTACTGTGGTTAATGCCGAAAATAGAGGGGGCTAAAGCGACTACATTCCTGTCTCCCTTCTTCAGCACTACAATTCTCCTTTTCTTGGGCGGTTTTGTCCTTGCCAAAGGTCTTGAAGCTTACAAAATAGACGAACTTGTTGCAGAAAAAATACTGGAAAACACAGGTGGAAAACCCGGAATTACCCTTTTTGCATTTCTCGCAGTCTCCGTTTTCCTATCAATGTGGATGTCAAATACAGCAGTCACCGCGCTCATGCTGGCAGTAACTCTCCCTGTCGTAAGAAAACTCACAGATAAAAATTATGCAAAGGCCCTCTTAATATCCATTGCCTTCGGCTCGAACATCGGTGGAATGGGAACGCCAATTGGAACTCCACCTAATGCAATAGCCCTTGACTATATCAAAAAGGCTGGTAGCAATGTTAACTTTGCTAAATGGGTTTTCTTTGCGTTTCCCTATGTGGCAATCTTAACGGTATTGGCATGGCTTGTGTTATACTTCCTCTTCCCGCACAAGGTTGACAAAGTTGAAATGCATGTTTCCCCCGATGCATCAAAGAGAAATGATCCACGGGTAAAAGTTATAATAATCGTATCTATCATTACAGCCTTATTATGGCTCACTGAGTCTATTCACAAAGTAGACGCTGCATACGTAGCCCTCGTGCCGGTTTTAATTTACTTCTCCTTTGGCATACTAAAAAGAGAAGATTTCAACAACCTTAGCTGGGATGTACTCATTTTAATGGGTGGTGGGCTCTCCCTGGGTGAAGCCTTCAAGGCAAGCGGACTTGGTACTTATATAGTAAACTCTCTTGGAATAAGCAACCTATCTTTCACTGCCCAACTCGCCCTTCTTGCCGGTGTGACCGCCCTAATCACCAACTTCATGTCCAATACCAGTACAGCAGCACTAATAATACCTCTTGCCATGGGATTAAACTTAGATCCCGTACATCAGGCTATTTTAGTGATCGCTATTGGGCTTGCTGCATCCGCATCTATGTTACTCCCCATTAGCACTCCACCGAACGCCATTGTCTACAGCTCCGGAGAACTAAAAGTTGTGGATATGTTCAAAGCCGGCCTTGTGATTTTAATTTTGCAGTACGCACTTCTAATCACCTTCGAGAGATTCATGATGCAGTTAATAATAAAATAGTTCGGGAAAAACGGGAGGGGGTGGTCTTTCCCTATTTTGAAAAACAAGGAAAATACGTTAATATATAGAACTGTATGAAGCTTGTAAAAGGGCAAGAAGTAAAGGATTTTCGGCAAAGCGAAGTTGTAGGGAGGTCTATACTGGAACTTGCCGGTGAAGACCAAAATTACTTTGTCGCTTTAGTGGATGGAATACCAAAAGACCTTACTTACCGTCTCACTGGAAACGAAAAAGAAGTTGTTCTTTTAAATTTTAATTCGGAGAAAGGAAGAGAGACTTACTGGCATACCACTTCCCATATTATGGCTCAAGCAGTTAAAGAGCTTTTCCCACAATTCAAAGTAACAATAGGTCCAGCAATTGAAAACGGTTTCTATTACGATTTCGACACCAACGGTTACAACTTTACCGAGGAAGACCTAAGAAACATAGAAAATAAAATGAAGGAAATAATCAAGCGAAGTCTCCCCATTGAGCGAATAGAATTGCCAAAGGGAGAGGCTATCGAATATTTCAAAAAAATAGGTGAAGACTACAAAATCGAAATTCTCAATGAAATTCCAGATGAAATCGTATCAATCTACAAGCAGGGAGACTTTGCAGACCTCTGCCGTGGCCCTCATCTACCTAACACTTCTTATGTAAAGGCAATAAAACTTTTAAGCTCATCGGGAAGTTACTGGAGAGGCGACGAAAACAACGCAAGATTGCAAAGAATTTACGGAATCTCCTTTCCAACAGAAGAACAGCTACAGGAGTACTTGAATAAACTTGAGGAAGCGAAAAAGAGAGATCATAGAGTCCTTGGAAAAGAGCTTGATCTTTTTTCAGTGCATGAAGAAATTGGACCAGGACTTATCCTCTGGCACCCCAAGGGAGCAGCCATTAGAAGAGTCATCGAGGAATTTTGGATAAAAGAACACTTGAAACGCGATTACCAGCTGGTATATACACCTCACGTAGGAAGATCAAAATTGTGGGAAATTTCTGGCCACTTAAACTATTACAAAGAAAACATGTACCCTCAAATGGAGCTGGACAATCAGCAATATTATATAAAACCGATGAATTGCCCATTCCACATAATGATTTACAAGACTAAGGTTAGAAGCTACAGAGATTTGCCAATCAGATACTGTGAACTTGGTACGGTTTACAGGTATGAAAGATCTGGGGTTTTACACGGACTCCTTAGGGTAAGGGGATTCACGCAGGATGATGCCCATATTTTTGCACGGCCCGATCAAATATTAGACGAAATTAAGGAGGTAGTAAAATTTGCCTATTATATTTTGAATAGATTTGGATTTAAAGAATACGAAGTCTTTGTATCAACGAGGCCGAAGGACAGCGTAGGAAGCCCTGAAATGTGGGAGGAAGCAACTAAAGCCCTGATGAATGCCCTCAACGAGCTCAATATTCCTTACAAAATCGACGAAGGGGCAGGCGCCTTTTACGGACCAAAAATCGACATTACAATAAAAGATGCCCTTGGCCGTTCCTGGCAATGCACTACAATACAATTTGACTTCAATTTACCAGAGAGATTTGACGTAACTTATAGAGATAGAGACGGTATTGACAAAAGACCATATCTAATACACAGAGCCCTCTTAGGGTCCTTTGAAAGATTTTTTGCAACCCTTATTGAATATTATGGTGGAAACTTCCCGCTTTGGCTAGCACCTATTCAGGTCGCTGTGCTGCCAATCTCTGAGGAAAACGTAGAATATGCAGACAAGATTTATAAGGCTCTGAAGGATAACGAAATAAGAGTTACTATCAACCGGTCAGACGAGAAGCTAAACGCAAAAATCAGAGATGCTGAAGTTGAAAAAATCCCCTATATGGTTATTGTTGGAAAGAAAGAAAGGGAACAGAACTTGGTTTCTGTCAGAAAACATAGTGTTGGTGACTTGGGGAAAATGACACTGGAACAATTTTTAAACTTGATAAAGGAAGAGATAAAAGGAGGTTACACCCATTAGCAGAGATACACAACCCCCATTAGCGCCAAACTTTAAAAAGAGAAACAAGGAAGAGCCTTACAGGGTAAATGAGAAAATCAAGGCCTACGAAGTGAGAGTCATTGGACCTGACGGTTCCCACCTCGGTATCATGAAGACAAAAGATGCTCTGAAATTAGCTTATGAATATGGACTTGACCTTGTGGAAGTCTCGCCCAACGCAAATCCCCCTGTATGCAAGATACTCGACTACGGAAGATTAAAATACGAAGAGCAGAAAAAGCAAAAAGAGGCCAAAAAGAAGCAGCAGGGCGAAGTAAGAGAAATTACGATGAGTCCAAGAATCTCCGATCACGACTTAGAAGTTAAACTTAAAAAAGTCAGAGAGTTTTTAGAAGAAGGAAACAAAGTTCGTATAATAATTATGTTCAAAGGAAGGGAATTGGCCCATCCAGAGTGGGGAAATGAAATATACGAAAAAATCCTACAGCAATTAGAAGGTGAAGCCGTTGTAGAAGTACCCCCAAAAATGGAAGGGAAAAACTTAACCTTCCTTCTAAAAGCTGTATCAAAGAAAACAAAGGAGGATGACCATGCCTAAGGTTAAAAGTAAACGTTCTGCTCAAAAGAGATTTAAAGTGACCGCCACGGGAAAGGTTAAGAGATTCAAAGCATTCAAAAGCCACCTTCTTATTGGCAAAAACGCAAAGAGAAGAAGAAATCTCAGAAAGCCAACCTTAGTGGATAAAACGGAGCTTAAAAAAGTAAGAAGGTTGATGCCCAATAGTTTCTAAGGTTTATGGATTTTTCCGAGCTAAAAGAGATTTTAAAAGACAAGAGAATAACTGTAATTTGTGGCGGTTGGTCTGGCGAAAGGGAAGTATCTCTTAGATCTGGTAGAAAGGTTTATGAGAGCTTACTGAGACAAGGTTTTAACGTAACCCTTTTTGATCTAACAAAGGAGAATATTACTGAAATTAAACCTGGCTTCACCGATGTCGCCTTCGTAATCCTTCATGGAAAGCCAGGCGAAGACGGGACTATTCAAGGAATGCTCGAACTAATGGGAATTCCTTATACCGGTTCAGGTGTCCTCGCATCGGCCGTTGGAATGGATAAGATAATGACAAAGAAAATCATGCACTACGCGAACATAAATACTCCACCCTATTATTTCATACCGTCACACAAAAAAAACTTAAGGGGAGAAGCAGAAATCGCCTTAAAAACTCTGGGGATACCCGCCGTTGTAAAACCGAGATTTGAAGGATCCAGCCTCGGAGTCAGAATAGTCCATAATGATCAAGAGTTCTTTGAAGCAGTTTACGAAACCCGCGAGAAGTTTGGCGATTTTTACATTGAAAAATACATAAAAGGTAAAACCATAACCTGTGGGGTTTTGGGGACCGGCGAGGAAAGCTTCCCATTACCAATTCTTGAATTAGAAGTTATTGGAAGGGAATTTTACGACTACACCGCAAAATATACTAAGGGGCTAACAAATTTTATAATACCTGCACGCCTTTCTGAAGAGACTACAAGAGCCTTCCAGGAAGCTTCCGTAAAACTTCATAGAGAGATAGGATGCCGGGGCTTTTCCAGGGTAGATGGGATAGTTGACGAAAACGATAACTACTATGTTTTAGAAATAAATACACTTCCCGGTATGACAGATCTTTCTGACTTGCCAAAGGAAGCTGAGCACATGGGGATCTCTTACGATGAGGTAGTACTGTACATTCTCAGATCGGCCTTTGAGTAGTGAAAAAGTAAAAATTAAACCACTGATCGGGGTATTTTCTTACACTTTCCGCAAATAATTCAAAGATTTGCTTCTCAATATTTTCTCTCTCAAGAGGCACAATATCAAACCTAACCTTTCTCATCTCTTCGTCCCAATGGCAAGTTAAAAAGTAGACATCACTCTCCAAAATTTTTGGAAGTTTAAAAATCCCCTCGGCAAAAATAACATCCTGTCCCTGGAATTTTCTAACCACATATTTCCCGGAGGTAACCCGATCAACGAGGACCACAAGGGCATACTCCTTTTCCCTCTTCAATCTCTGAAGGGCCTTAATCGTCCCAGTACCCACAAGAAAAACTTTAATACCTTTGCGAAACCTTAACCACATCCACAAATAAAACTTAGGAAGATTTTCCATGAGCGCGTAGAATTCAAACCCATACAGGTTTATATATTTAGAGGCTATATCCCAGGGGCCCATATGAATAGAGAAAACTATGGACTTTTTGCTTTTGAAAACCTCAAGGTCTTTAAGTTCCATATAGTTTTCCCACTTTTTTCTACTGAGTTTCATAACCCTCACGTAACTGAGGAACATCTTACGGAAAGTATCCCTCATAATCAGTTTCCTTTCCCTTAAAGGTTTGTCAGGAAAGAAGATTTCGAGATTTCTCATAACAGCCTTTGTGCGCCAATCGAAAATTCGGAAGGCATCAGCGAGAATTACAGTGATAAATTCGGCTACTTTTTGCGGCACAAAAAAAGCAACAAACTGAGCAATCAACGTTACTAACATCTAAACAATCTCCATATAAACTTTCTCTATTTGCTTTGCAACTTCAAGCCAGTGATATGGTTTCACAAATTCTAATGCATTTTTAACAATCTTCAATCTTAAATTTTCATTAGAAATAAGCTCTTTAATTTTCTCCGCCAAATCAAAGGCATCTCCCTTTTCGAAAAGAAGCCCATTTTCACCATCGATAACAACATTCTTATAACCCTCTATGTTAGAAGCAATTACTGGCGTGCCGCAGGCCATCGCCTCAAGTAAAATCAAACCAAAACTTTCACCACCCGTCGCAGGAGCTACAAAGATGTCAATTTTCCTGTAAAAATCTGGAAGTTCACTCTTCGGAATCTTTCCAAGAAAAGTGGCAGGTATATTATGTTTCTCACAAAATTCTTTGTAATATTCAGTTAGGGGTCCCGAACTTCCTATTACTAAGTGTGCGTCCTCTCTGAGCTTCCTATCCTTTGCAAAGGCCTCAAGGAGGATATGCAAACCTTTTCGTGGCTCGTGCCTGCTTAAAAAACCCACATTAATCTTCCCATATACAAAACGACCTTTCTCCTCCAGATAAAAAAGCTCCAAATCAACCCCGTTCGGTATTATAACCCAGTCGCCATGATAAGGAGGGATAACGGCCTCTTTAGCGGTTTTTGATACAAAAATAAACTTTTTTAACTTTCTTGCATCTTTTTCAAAAAATATCCTCGCAACTTTATTCCAGTTGAAACCAACAAAGGCGGTGTGAAAGGTTGCCACCGAGGGATAAGGTGAATAATGAAGGGCGAGTCCAGGAAGATTAGGTGCAAGGGGACCGTGAAGATGTACCACATCGAATCTATTCTCCTTGTAAAATTCTTTCAAAAAAGAGGGTAGTCCAGGATCAAAAGTTAAGGTGAGCTGGGTATTATTAAAAATCTTCAAAGCAGGAGTAAGTACTACCCTACCCCTCCTTATAACGTTGGTATCAACCTCCTCCCTAAGTTCGGGAAACCCTGATGTGAGAACAAAAACCTCATGTCCGAGCCTTTCAAGATACTTTTTTAAGTTATATATATGTTCACCAACGCCTCCAGGAAAAGGCAAATAGGCGTCACTTACCTGTAAAATCCTCATTTCTTGAATATAAAGGACCCTAAATAAAAAATTGTCGCAGTTACAACCACCGCGGCACCCACCGGTACATCAGCCACAAGGGAAAAAACAAAACCAACAAATGCACTAACTATTCCGACCAAAACCGATATCCAAATCATTTGACTAAAATGCCTTGAGACCCTTTGTGACAAAGAAGGTGGGATAATCATAAGACCATAAACCACAAGGGCACCGACGGATTTCATACTGAAAACCACAGCAAGGGCTGTAAACAGGAAGAAGTAAAGCCTGAACCTGCTAACATCTACACCAGAGGCTAAGGAAAGCTCAGTTGAAAAAACAATTAGAAACAAAACTCTATGATAGTAAATAACAAAAACAAGGTAAAAAAGGAAGGCGACAAGAAGAAGTGCTATGTCGATTTTATTTGCCATTAAAGGGCTACCGAAGAGGTAAGACATGGCATCAGAAGTGTATGTCTTAGTGAGGCCAAAAAACAAAATTGCTAAGGCCATAAAGAAAGAAAACAGAATACTCAGGGTCTGTTCGTATTTGCCCTCTTTCTTTTCGCTCAAATACCACAGGGAATAGGCAGAAAGCACAGTCACAACGAGGGCTCCCAAAAGCGGATCAAAACGAAGAAGGTACCCTAAGGCAACTCCTGCAAAAGCAATGTGAGCAAACCCAGCCGCAAGAAAAGAAGTACCAGAGAGAAGGGAAAAAGAGCCAGCTAATGGTAGAAAGGCACCTGTAATCAAGATCGCTATGAGTGCCCTTTGTATGACCGAAAGTTTAAGCATTTCGATCATGGTGAAAGTCCCTTACGTTGATAAACTTAAATCCTTCTTTTGTTACAACATCAACCTTGGTTTTGTATACTTCAGAGAGAACATCAGGTCGTATAACCTCTTCGAAAGAACCGAAGAAGTACCTGCCATACCCCATCAAAATAAATTTAGTGGCCACTTCAAGATATGGATTTATGTCGTGGGTAATAAGGATTACGGGAATCTGAAATGTTCTGTGAGTATTTATAATCACCTCATTTACCTGAATCTCGCTGGCCATATCTATACCAGAAGTGGGTTCATCCAGAAGTAAAGCCTTTGGAGGTCCCATCAGAGCCCTTGCAATTAGTCCTCTTTTCTGCTGCCCTCCTGAGAGATGGGAGAAAGGTTTATCTTTAAAATCAATTAGTCCGACAGTTTTAAGGTTTTCAACAGCCTCTTCCTTAAAATGGGATGGAATCTTCTGCAATGGCTTTAAAAGAGGATAGCAACCTGAAATTACCACATCGTAAAGGGTGGCGGGAAAATCTTTATCTATGTTATAAATCTGAGGGACGTATCCAATCATCTTTTTGTGAGGACACACACCGGTAACCGGGCAGCCGAAGATGTAAGTTTCACCCTCAAGTGGTTTCAAAATTCCGAGAATCGTCTTCGCAAGCGTAGTTTTGCCTGCTCCGTTTGGCCCGAAAATGATAAGGAAGTCGTTTTTTTCGACGGTAAAAGTAATATCCTCAGCAATAACATTACCAGGATAACCAATTGCAACTTTGTAAAAGACTATTTCCGGCATTCTAAACCTTTTTTAATAAAAACAGCTTGCTCTCTTAACCCATCAAGAAAGTCACCACCAAACAATGGGTTAAGGAGAACGTAACAGGTCCCCGACTCCTTAGAGAGGTTTTCACAGACTCGAGAAGGCATATTCTTCTCCGCGATAATAAGGCGGATATTTTCAGTCTTAATCCTTTGGACCCACTTTGCAAAATCACCGGCTGAGACCTCTTTCTCTCCATGATGAACGAGGGCACCCGCCACTTTCAAGCCAAGGGGCTCGACAAAATTATTCCAGGAGGGGTGATACAATAAAACCTTGGTCCCGGAGTAATTTTTAAATAGATCTTTTAGCTCTGTTTTCAAAGAATCGAAATTTAAAAGAAATTGATTGAGATTTTCTCTAAAAAGAAGAGAATCCTGGGGAAAAGTCTTCTCAAGTCTCTCCTCAATAATTCTCGCACATTCCGGGATGAGGTTTAAATCTAACCATATATGGGGGTTAGAGATTTTGATATTTCGACTTCCAAGCTCATCGTAAATTCTCAAACAGTTTTTGTGTTTCTCACAAATTCTTTTGCCCCATCCCTCTAAATGGTCTCCAACCTCAATATGAAGGTCTGAAGTAATAGCGATTTTTAGATCCGAAGGCCTAATCTCGTAAGTATGAGGATTTTGGGTTTGATTCAATATAGAAACCACTTTGTACTGTTCACCTGCCAAATAACTAACCAACGAGGCAAGAGGTGGAATTGAAACCGAGATAATTCTTGTAGAAACTAACAGAAAAAGTAACAACATCACCAACCCTCCTTCTTATCTTAATTTTAAAACCTACGAGACGTTTTTGCACGTTGATTTAGCAGTAAGAAGGCACACAGAACCAAACCTGCCTGCCTTTCTTTTAATGCAAAGCCCTAAAGCTCGTAAACAACTTTCTTCTATTATGCTAACGAAATAACGGCCAAAAAACCGAGTCCAAACAAAGAAATTTTTCAGCCCCCATAAACAAAAAGCTCAAAGCTCCAAAGCAAATAAACAATTTTATCGAAAATTTGAGCAATATTCAGCCCTTGACATTTCGGCAAATCCATTGTACACTTAAATTAGAGTTGAGGGGGTAAAATGAAACGTAAATTTGCTGTTATACTTATCACTTCCATAATTTCGATATTACATGCAAAAGGTTACCCCATTGCATGGGGGTACATTTACCGCTACATTGATGGGCAGTTAGTTCCGGTCTCCGGCGCAAAGCCCTTGATTTTAGAAGGTAATCCACCGTATTTCCCTTCCACTTCAACAAATTAACCCTTTGATTTTGAAAGTGATGTATCGCTTTTTACGGCAGATAGTAACAGCAACGCAAGCAAAAATTGTGCCATTAATTTCTATCCCTTATGCAGTTGGTCTGATTCAGGATTTTGTGTATTTGATGTTAAGTTCTTTTCAATCAATAACAGAAATTTCATAGCTCTAACTGGACAATATACCACTCCGCTCCAGTTTAGATTTAAAATAATCGAATATTTTCCAGAGAGCCAAAACTTATCAGTTAAACTTGATCTAAACCTGCCATGGACAACGCGCATTTTTGCAGACCCTCCCTTTGTTTATGTAGGTATGAGGGAATATGGCATAAAAGTTGTAAACTTCAGTAACCCAGAGTCTCCAGAAACCCTCACTATCTCAGGTATAAGAGCCCACGACATCTGCGGAGATGACCAATACCTATATGTTGCTTCAGGTACAGGGCTTGCGGTTATTAACAAATCCGACTTAAGTGTCGCCTATACTTGGAGTGACAGCGGGGAGCGCAACTACACCATTGCATACAACCCCGCTACTCAAAAAGTTTACCTCAGTCATAGATACTCAATGGTGAAAATCTTTGATGCTTCAAATCCTCCAAACCCCATAGTCCTTGACTCCATTATCTCTCCAGGGGATTATTTCGATGTCGGAGCATGGAATCACGATACATTATATGTTATAAGGACTCCCTTGATGGGATTTTCACTATTCAAGGAGGATGGAACCAACTGTGGTTCCTATGAACACGATTACGGACTGGTCTATCCGTACGCAGGCATAGCCAGATCACCTTATTTTTACGTATGCTGGGAGGTCCAGGGAATCCATAAATACCTTTATAGTGCAGGCGAATTTCAGCTTATAGGATTTTTCCAGCCAGATACTACCTGGTACGGAGCCGTGGAAAGCTGTGATATCATTGATGATTCTACCATCGTTATAGGTGCTGATAATAAAGGGATATACATATTGAGAGAGAGGTCGGTAAGAGTTGAAGAATGTGTTCCTTGCAAAAATATTAAAATAAACGCCCTCTACTCCAGTGGCACATTAAAATTGGAGGTACCTCCACAGGTTGGATTTCCAGCAAGCATAGAGATTTTTACCATCGACGGAAAAAGAATTTATTCTACCACCCTGAATCGCTCAGGCTTTCAAACCCTCAAAATTCCGTTGGCCTCAGGAGTGTACCTTTTGGTATTAAAGGGGAAAAACAGATATACTGGAAAATTTGTCTCGGTGAAGTAAATACCCGCAGGTTTTCCTTAACAAATATTCGCATTGAATCACACCTTTCCGTTGATTTTCAATAATCTCACCGTACTTTCTCAAAATTAGGTCTACTTGAACTATTTTCTATTGTAGTTCTGATGCCCATTTGAGGCTCCTTTTCTTGTTGTAAGCCATGTTTAGCTCCCTTTGTAATTTGATTATAGTTTCTGTTAATTTTGAGGAACGCCGAACTCTTGACAAATTTTTCAGGTTACTTTAGATTATATTTACTATCTTAAACTTAAGCCCTGTGTTCCCGAGCTTGAGTTTAAGATAGGGAGGCAAAAAGGAGGTTGAAGGGTGAGACCTCTAAGGTACATGGTGTATGTAATGGCGGTGTCATTGCCCCTTTGGGCCTATATTCCCACTCAAGAACTCATAAACGGATACAGGGGCTTTGAACCTAACTGCGGCCAGGTGCAGG
>Ga0080004_1067126_pt1 | contig 99520 bp, 83 predicted proteins | sample WasSprMetagenome_FD_69207 | JGI IMG/M metagenome (GOLD analysis project Ga0080004, IMG submission 69207) | Sulfidic aquatic microbial communities from Washburn Spring, Yellowstone National Park, USA - WS (SPADES assembly) (version 2) | ecosystem: Environmental > Aquatic > Thermal springs > Hot...
AAAAAACTTTATTTTTCTTATCATTTATTTAAACCTTATACTACCATAGCATACTTTTCCACATTTCTTGGATTTAATATTTTAATCTCCTCTAAGACTTTTTGCAATAAGACTTTTAAATTATATCATAGGTCTGTAATAATGTCATAATATAAGCAATCTGAGGAAATGTCATTATTATGAGAAAGGGGTATATTTGTTTGTCGGAAAAGGTGCGTGAAGGAATAAATATTTTAACCTATGTTTCTTCCAACAATTTCAGAATTTCATATTTTTTGAATATCTAAATAAACTTTATGACCAAAAAGTCTGTAAATACATGTTCGACCAAAAGCAACTACAAGTGGAAGTTTTATTAGCTCATAGAGACGCGTTTTTCCTCATTACTTTCTATCTTGTTTTCCTTTAAAAATTATAGATAAGCTATTATTTTAAACCATAAATAAAATAGTATTTACCTCGAACCCAAAAGGACTTAAAAAGGTTTATGGAATGATTGATAATTCACGTGGACAAGATAAAAGAATCCTTTGTATTATTTATAACCTTTATGCTATATTTATAAAAAAATCGTGAGGTGATAATATGCCTATAATATATGATAAGAAGAATAAAATCTTTCATTTAATTGCTGGTAATTCCAGTTATATAATGAAAATCTTTAAAGATAAATATTTAGTACACCTTTATTGGGGAAGAAAATTAAATCATTCGGATTTTTCCGAGGCATTTATAACTTCACCTTTTGGTGCAAATCCAGATCCTAATGATAAAACTTACACTTTTGACAGAATGTTGTTAGAATATCCAGCATATGGTAATTCAGATTTTAGACATCCTGCTTATCAAATAGAGCAAGAAGATGGCTCAAGAATTACAAATCTTATATTTAGAGATTATAAAATATACAAAGGAAAACCTAAATTACAAGGTTTACCAGCCACTTATGTAGAAGATGAAGATGAGGCAGAAACCCTTGAAATAGAGCTTATAGATGAACTCATTAATCTAAGAGTAATACTTATATATACCGCTTACAGAGACCATAATGTTATTACAAGAAGCGTTAAGTTTATAAATAATGGAAATCAAAGGTTAAAATTATTAAGAGCTTTAAGTACTTGTGTGGATTTTGACCACTGTAAATTTGATCTTTTACATCTTTGGGGATCATGGGCAAGAGAAAGATATGTAGAAAGAACTCCTTTAATGCATGGTATAAAGACTATTGAAAGTTCACGAGGAGAAAGCTCTCACCAACACAATCCATTTATTGCTCTACTTTCTAAAGATGCCGATGAAAAACATGGAGATGTATATGGCTTTAGTCTTGTATATAGTGGAAACTTCTCAGCCAATATAGAAGTAGATCAATTCAATACTACAAGAGTAACTATGGGAATAAATCCATTTGAATTTACTTGGATATTAGAAAAAGGGGAAACTTTTCAAACCCCAGAAGTAGTAATGGTTTACTCTTCTGAAGGTTTGGGAGAAATGTCGAGGACCTACCATCGACTATATCGTAAAAGACTTTGTAGAGGTGAATATAGAGACAAAAGAAGACCTATTCTCGTAAACACATGGGAAGCAGTTTATTTCAATATTAATGAAGATAAACTTTTAGCTCTTGCTCAAAAGGCAAAAGAATTAGGGATAGAACTTTTTGTCTTAGATGATGGATGGTTTGGAAAAAGGGATGACGATACCAGCTCTCTTGGAGATTGGTATGTGGATAGAAGAAAATTACCAAATGGACTTGAAGGACTTGGGGAAAAATTAAATAAAATGGGGTTAAAATTTGGACTTTGGTTTGAGCCAGAAATGATCTCTCCAAATAGTGAACTTTATAAAAAACATCCAGATTGGTGTATACAAGTCCGAGGAAGAGTATTATCTCAATGTAGAAATCAGTATGTTCTTGACATTACTCGAGAAGAAGTAAGAAAAGAAATTCTTAGGATGATGAAGGAAATTATAAGAAACGCCCCTATTGAATATATAAAATGGGATATGAATAGACCTTTAACAGAGGTAGGCTCTCTTGCCCTTCCTCCAGAAAAACAAAAAGAGGTATTCCATAGATATGTTTTAGCTTTATACGAAATGATGGAAGAACTAACATCAGAATTCCCTCATATTCTTTTTGAAGGTTGCTCGGGTGGAGGAGGAAGATTTGATCCTGGAATCCTTTATTACATGCCTCAAATATGGACAAGTGACAATACTGATGCTATAGAAAGATTAAAGATACAATGGGGAACAAGTATTGTATATCCTGCATCCACTATGGGAGCCCATGTATCTGCAGTACCTAACCACCAAGTTGGGAGAATAACACCTCTTAAAACCAGAGGTTATGTAGCAATGTCAGGTGTTTTTGGATATGAAATGGACCTTACTAAATTAACAAAGGAAGAGGAAGAAATAATAAAAGATCAAATTGAATTTTATAAAAAAATATGGCATATAGTTTTTGAAGGAGATCTATACAGATTAATAAGTCCCTTTGAAGAAAATGCTGCATCTTGGATGTTTGTTACTCCAGATAAAAAAGAGGCCTTTGTAGTATATGTAAATATCTTAGCTTTTCCTAATCCACCCTTTTTAAAGCTAAGGCTGGACGGTCTTGATCCTAACAAAATATATAAAATAGAAGGAACCGATAGAGAATTTTATGGTGATGAATTAATGAACATAGGAATTAATATCCCCCCAATGAAAGATTTTGAATCCTTTGCATTCATACTCAAATCAAAAGAATAAAGGAGGATATCTTTAACATGAAAATAATACTTAGAAGGGAAAATGAAATAAAAGAAATAAAAGGAAATTATAAAGTAAATGAAATACTTAAAATCTTAAACATAAATCCAGAAACTGTTATTGTAGTAAAGGGAGATGAAATTGTCACTCCTGATAAACTAATAAAAGATGATGAAGAAATAGAAATTATACCCGTTATATCTGGAGGAAGAGTATAATGAAATGTATAAAATGCAAAAATGAAGCAAGCATATATATAAGACGTCATAATAGTGCTTTTTGTAAAGATCATTTTATCGAATATGTATTTCATCAAACAGAAAAGGCAATAAAGCAATATAAAATGTTCACTCAAGATGAAAAGATTTTAGTTGCTGTTTCTGGAGGAAAGGATAGTTTAGCTTTATGGGATATTCTTATATCCTTAGGATATAAAGCTGATGGAATGTATATAGATCTTGGTATTGGTGAATATTCTGAAAAATCTAAAGAAAAGGTTAAAAAATATGCCAATAAAAAAGCTCTAAAATTACATATAATTTCACTAAAAGAGATTTATGGTCTCGGAATTGAAGAAATAGCAAAAAGAAATAAAAAAGTTCCATGCTCTACATGTGGGGTAATTAAAAGATATATAATGAATTTAACAGCAAGAGAATTAGGTTATAATGCGATAGCCACCGGCCATAACTTGGATGATGAAGCTGCAACCCTTCTTGGTAATATTCTACATTGGCAAATAGATTATTTAGAGGTTCAAGAACCTATTCATAAAGAAGAAGGATATTTTGTAAGAAAAGTGAAACCTCTATATAGACTAACAGAAATAGAAACATCTGCATACTGCATAATAAAAAAGATAGATTATATAATTGATGAATGCCCTATGTCTCATGATGCAAGATCTCTCATGTATAAAGAATCCCTTAATATTTTAGAAAACAAATCTCCCGGCACAAAAGAACATTTCTATTATGGTTTTTTAGAAAAGGGTATTAAATATATCAAAAGACAAGAAGAAAAAATAGAATTAAAAAATTGTCAAATCTGTGGAGAACCTACAACTAAGGATATATGCGTATTTTGCAAACAAATGGAAAAGGCTCACCTAAATTCCTTAGATATTAAAAATTCTATAGAAAGGCTCAAATCACAACAATAGATATGTTATCATTAAGTATATTATTATTCCAAATATAGCCTTTTATATCTAAGAATAATCCATCTTTTAATTTAATAGATATGATCAAATAAAAAATATCTTTTAACATATGATTTATATCATCCAGAGAAGGATTTACACCCTTCTCTGGATGAGTATGGTAAACTCCTAACATCTTTAAGCGGTTTTTCTCCATATCTCTAAATACATAAAGCTCATCTAAAGGATCTATTAAATAGCTATTATAAGGCGTTAAAGAAGCATTTTTGACCTTATAAACTTTCTCTATTATAAACTTATCTTCCTTTATAGTTCCTCCAAAGATACCACAAGCCTCTTTTGGATACTCATCAATACCATGATTAATCACAAACTTTAATTGATCTTTTGCCAAAATTATTTTCATTTATTTCCCCATCGCAGTCAAAACCTTAGGACAATAAGGATCAGGTTTTCTCAAATCTCCATTAATTATCCAAGATCTTGCATAACAACTACCCTCACAAAAATTCAATACTTTACAATCATAACAATAATTAGTTCTTTCTTTAAGCTCTTTATATAAAGGATTTTTTAATATATCATTGATTGCCTCTCTTAATGATTTCGTTCTAATCTCTGCTATAGGAATATCAATAACATCACAAATTAATATATCTCCTGTAGGGGCAAGATCTATATAATCAAAAGCATGACATTTATCCACAAAAACATTTTTAGGAAGGTCTAAAAGTTTAAGAAAAGGTGCACACCAAATATTTACTTTATAGTTCTCTTCTACTGCTTTAACCGATAATTCCTTTATGCTTTCTAAAATTATTGATGAATCAAGATAAATATGAGTTTTCTTAGCTTCACCTGAAGGGATTACAGGAATAACACAAAGTTCCTTAGCAAGATTTTTCTTAGCAAAATCTACCATGTTAGGTAAATCTATATAATTAAACGTAGAAATAGAGAAAATTATAGAATAAGATATATCTAATTTGTTAAGTAGTTCTAATTTTTTCAATAAAATATCAAAGGTTCCTTTTCCCCTCATTTTTTCATAAATCTCTTTATTACTTCCATCAATAGAAACATAAACATATATATCATTTTCCTTCATAAATTTTGCTTTTTCATAATCTAAAAGAAGTAGATTCGTATTTATAGAGACATTTAAATCTAATTTCTTAGCCTTAGCTATATAATCAAATAGTTCAGGGATTAATAGAGTCTCCCCTCCTGTAAAATCAATTTGAGTAAAATTTAATTCTTTCAATTCTTCTATTAATTTTAATCCTCTTTCTTTTGATATTTTTTTCTCCCAATTCCTTGCATGCACATAACAATGTGGACAATTCAAATTACATTTAGTGTCTAAAATCCAAATTATTTCGGTAAAGAAGATATCAACCTCCCTTTTTAAGATTTAAATTATCTATTTTAGAGTATTTAAAGTTTACAACCTATAATAAAATTTGTCAAAAAAAATGGTATCAGCTATTTAAAAAATAAATTTTCAGAGATTTATAAACTTCATCCTAAATAAATATTAAGAATACAATAATGTAACTAATACCATATTCATTTGACATAAAAAATTAATCTGTGATAATCTTAATACCAAGAAGCGTAGGGTAGGTAAAAAAGCCCGGACGAGTGTAAACAATATACTCTCCGGGCTTCTAAAATTTATCTTTATTAACACATGTTAATAGGGAGGAAACAATGATTAAAAAATCAAAATTCATTATAATCTTTTTATTTATAACCCTTTTATTTTTATTCTATGCCCATGGATATAATTTACCTTGGTACAAGGACGCAACTTTTTATGAGATTTTCGTAAGATCTTTTGCTGATAGTGATGGTGACAAGGTGGGAGATTTAAAAGGATTAACTAATAAATTAGACTATCTAAAAGAACTTAATATAGATGGTATATGGTTAATGCCCATTTTTACATCTGTAAGTTATCATGGATATGATGTAATTGACTATTATGATATTCATCCAGCATATGGAACTATGGAAGATTTTGAAGAATTAATTAAAGAAGCCCATAGAAAAAATATAAAAGTAATTATTGATTTAGTTGTAAATCATACCTCATCCCGTAATCCTTGGTTTATAAGTGCATCAAATTCTTATACCTCCCCATATAGAGATTATTATATTTGGAGTAATACAAAACCAAATTACAACTCTAATTTTTGGTACTATAAAAATACTGGTTATTACTATGCTTTCTTTTGGTCTGAAATGCCTGATCTAAATTTTGATAATCCAAAGGTAAGAGAAGAGGTCAAAAAAATAGCCAAATTTTGGCTTGAAAAAGGTGTAGATGGATTTAGACTTGATGCTGTAAAGCATATATATGACGATGATAATAAAAACATATCATGGTGGAAAGAGTTTTATGATTATTTAAAAGGTATTAAACCAGATGTATATCTTGTAGGGGAAGTCTGGGACAATGAGTATGTGATAGCAGAATACTATAAGTCACTTCCATCTCTTTTTAACTTTCCCCTTTCAGATAAAATTATGAATTCTGTAGCGAACCAAAGAGATTTAGGAATATGCGATTTTTTAGAGATGGAAAAAAAGATGTTTAAAGAAAATAACTCAGAATTTACAGATGCTACTTTTTTAAGAAATCATGATCAGGTTAGAGTAAGAACATATTTTGGGGGTAGTATTGATAAAAGTCTACTTGCAGGTTCCATATATCTAACTCTTCCTGGAACTCCCTTTATATATTATGGTGAAGAAATAGGGATGGAGGGAGCAAAACCAGACGAATACATAAGAGAACCTTATAAATGGACTGACCAAATGAACTCCGAAGAACAAACCTATTGGATAAAGCCAAAATATAATATTCCCAACAATGGTATATCTTATGCTACAGAAAAAGTAGATAAGAACAGTATATTTAACCACTATAAACTACTTCTTAAATTAAGGAAAGATTATAAGGCTTTATCTTTAGGAGAAATGAAAAAGATTAATCTGAATGATAAAAGTTTATTAGCATACCTTAGAGAAATGGATAATGAAAAAATATTAGTAATACATAATCTTAACAGGGTAGAAAATAAGATAAGCTTAAACTTTACTTTTAAGAATATTCTCTATTCAAGAAATGCCAATATAAAAGATAATAAAATAATGTTAGGTCCCTTTAGTAGCATCATAATTGAAGTTCAATAATTTTTCCCAGATTTTACTATCTACCATATAGCCTGCTTTCTCATAAGCAATTAAAGCAGCTCCTACTGCTGGAGGAATTCTAAGAAGTACTACTTTACTTTTTTCTGCATACATTTTCATCTTTGATTGAATATACTCAGGAAGCCAACTTGCCCCCTTATATATGCTTCCTGCTAAAACTACAGGCGTTTCATCTTCCAACAAATCTAACTTTTGCATCAAATTATAAGCAGAAATTACTGTCTCATCTACAATTTTTTCTACAATTCTCCTTGCTACTTTATCCCCTCTTCTTACACACTCAAAAAGTAAAGGAGCAAGTCCTAAGGCTTTATGATATTCTTCAGAGTTATAATACAATCTTTTAGCAAGTTCATTATAGTCCTTTGCAGAAAAATACTTCAGTACTTCATTTTCAAGGAGAGTTTTCTCCCCTCTGCCATCATAAGATCTAAAAGCATAGAATAACATCTCTTGTACTACAGATGAAGCACCTCCCCAATCTCCAAAAATATATCCTTCCCCAAAATATCTATATGATCTTCCATCCTTTGATCTTCCATATCCATTATTACCTGTGCCCATTATTATAATCACACCCCAAAACTCCCTATTTCCAGCCCTTAAAGCAATAGGAGCATCATTTTCAATAACTAAATCCTTAGCTATGTTTAAGGATCTTGCTTCTTTCTCCAACATCTCAAAATCCTCTGGAAAATCCGCACCTGCAAGTCCAAAACATGCAAAATCAAATATAATATTTCCTATTTTTTCTTTTGCCTTATCTATAGCTAATAACCAATTTTTCTTTGCCTTTTCAATACCTATACCCTCATAATTTCCAGGACCGGATCTCCCAAATCCCACAATTTCTCCTTTTTCATTTAAAATAATAGCCTCTGTTTTTGTGCCTCCTGCATCCAATCCAAGAAAGTATTTCATATATTTCTCCCTAACTTAATTTTGGAAAATATTCTTTATTTTCTTCTATTAATCTATTAAGTACTTTTTCAGCAAGAGTAAATGAAGAGATTAAAGGGTGTTGCGCAAGAGCAAAAACAGCCTTTCTATATGAACCTTCCATAGCAGACTCTATTGTTAATCTCTCATATACTTTTACCGCCTGTATAATTCCTTTAACTTCAATAGGTAAATCTCCTATAATATATCTTTGAAATATATCATGTTTTATGTAAACAGGTATCTCTACCACTGAATCCTCTGGAAGATCCCTTATAACCCCATTATTCATAACATTTATTATCTGAAATCCCTCTTTCAAACCTAAAAGATGCATAATCAAATTAACAGCGGATGTTGAGTAATAGGCTCCGCCTCTTTTTGAAAGTTCCACTGGTTTAGTATCTACCTTAGGATCACTATATATTTTCAATAACTCTTCTTCTACTTTCATTACTTCTTCTGCCCTTTTGGGTTTATGTTTTAATTCTTCCACTTTTTCTTCTCTAAAAAAGTAATATCTCAGATAATAATTGGGGATTAAACTTAAAATATCTATAATTCTCTTTTCCTCTTCCGATACTTTCTCTTTTGCCATATTTAATAAATATTGAGTTTTATTTTCTCCTTTTATAAATATTCTTCTCACAAAACTTAAATGATTAAGACCAAAATAGTCTAAAAAAACATCTTCTAAGCTTACACCTGCTAAATCAGCAAAAAATTTCTGGAAATTTATAGGCACATTACATAAACCTATAGCCTTCACTTTTGTATATCTGAGAAGCATCTCTGTAATTATTCCAGAAGGATTAGTAAAATTGATAAACCAAGCTTTAGGAGCGTATTTTTCTACCTTTTTTGCTATATCATAAACCACTGGTATAGTTCTAAGGGCATTTGCAAATCCACCTGCCCCTGTAGTCTCTTGTCCTAAAAGATTAAATTCTAAAGGAATGGTTTCATCTAAGAGTCTTGCTTTATTTCCTCCAACCCTTATTTGATTTATTATAAAATCAGCACCTTCTAAATTTTCTTCCAAGTTTGTACTTTTTAAAAATTCAATTTCTGCTTTTGCTTTTTTAGCCATCCTTAAGAGAAAATCATACACAATATTTAATCTTTCAGTATTAATATCAACAAGAACTATTTTTAAAGGATGAACCTCTTGCCAAATATTAAAAAATCCTTCAATTAATTCCGGGGTATATGTACTACCCCCACCAATAACTACTACTTTCATTTTGGAATACCTCCAAGAATAATTATGCTTTTTCTAATTATAGTATATTTTTATACTATTGTAAACTATGTTTACTATATGTTTACATAAACTCTTTTACGATTTTATTAAACATATCATTAGGATCTCTCTTCTTTTTATATAGAGGCTCACCTTGTAATTGAGGAATAACATCTTCAAATGTTGGTCTCTCTTTTTTATAAATAACTCCTATAGGTATTCTTTCACCCCATTCAAGAGATTTTTCAAAAGCCAAGTGTATATTTGAAGGGTCATAATCTGGATCAAGTTTATATACTCTCTCTTTATACCATTGAAAAGTATTTACTTTATTAAAAGTTACACATGGCTGAAGAATATCTAAAAGAGCAAATCCTTTATGAAGTATGGCAAGTTTCATCATTTCTGTAAGATGATCTGGATCCCCAGAAAAGGACCTTGCAACAAAAGATGCCCCACTTGCAATAGCCAAGGATATGGGATTTAAGGGTGGATAAGCTACTCCTAATGGCTGAACCTTTGTCTTCATTCCCATCTCGCTTGTAGGAGATGCTTGGCCTTTTGTTAGACCATATATTTGGTTATTATGTACAAAAACCTTTATATTTAAATTTCTTCTCATATTATGAATTAAATGATTTCCACCTTCTCCATAGGTATTTCCATCTCCTGATTCACATATTACAATAAGATCTTTATTAGCTATCTTAGCCCCACAAGCAACTGGAATATCTCTTCCATGAAGTCCATTAAAAAGGTTGCATTTAAAATAGTGAGGCGCTTTTGCAGCTTGGCCAATACCAGAAATCATCAGTAACTTATAAGGTGGAATTTCAAGTTCAGCCAATGCCCTCTTTATACAATTTAAGATAGACCAATTTCCGCATCCTGGACACCATGCAGGCGCCTGATTATTATCATAATCCTCTATCCTCACCCCATTATTTCCTTCACTCCCTTCATAATTTCTTCTACAAAAAATGGCATTCCATTATATTTCACAATACCTTTCTCCACTTTTACACATGCTTCTTTTCTTATTAAAGATGCTAATTGTCCCTCGTAATTTCCTTCTATGGTATATAGTTTTTTATCTTTTAAATTATTAAGAGTTTTGGTTGGCAAAGGATAAACATCCGAAAAATGTAAATGTCCTATTTCGTATCCTTCTTTCAACAGATTAGAAATCGCTTCCCTTATTACCCCGTATGTTGATCCCCAACCGATAAAAACCACCTTAGGATCATCTACACCAAAATAAATAGGCTCTTCTATATCTTTCATAAGAGCTAATTTCTTTCTTAATCTCTTTTCTACCATCCTTTTCCTAATATTCAAATCTTCCGTAATATGTCCCTCTTCATCATGTTCATCACTATCAGTAATTACAAAACCTTCAAACTCTCCAGGAATAGCAAAAGGAGAAATTCCATCTTCGGTAATCTTATGTCTTAAATAATTTTCATCTCCTAATACCCTATAATATCCAATCTCAGGTACATGGAGACTATCTATAACAGCCTTAGAATCAATAAGATACTGATCGGTAAGAACAATAGCTGGAACCTGATATTTTTCAGCCATCTCAAAGGCTTTTATAGTTTTATAATAAGCATCTTTCAGATCCCTTGGTGCAGTTACATATCTGGGAAATTCACCGTGACCTGCATGAATAACAAAATTGAGATCAGCTTGCTCTGTCCTTGTAGGAAGTCCTGTGGCAGGACCAGGACGCTGAGCTACATGAATAACTACAGGAGTTTCTGTCATACCAGCCAAGCTTAAGCCCTCCACCATTAAAGCAAAACCTCCTCCAGAGGTGGTCACCATAGATCTTGCCCCTGCAAAAAAACTACCAATCACCATATTTATTGCAGCGATTTCGTCTTCTGCTTGTTCTACCACAATATCAAAATCAGTTTCATGTTCAGCTAAAAAATTCATTACTGCGGTACCCGGAGTCATAGGATAAGAAGCAAGGAATTTACAACCTGCCACTATTGCTCCAAATCCTACAGCTTCCCCTCCATTTATTATTAATCTTCCTTCTCTTTCTCTTTTTGGAAATTCGCCACATCTTCTATTTATATTCAAAGCATAGGTATATCCCGCCTCTAATGCTTTTATATTCATATCTACATATTCACCCTTAAAGGATTCTGAAATCACCTTTCTCATTTCTTCTAAATCGCCAGATACTAATCCCAAAAGAACCCCACAAATTACAGTATTTTCTACTAATCTTGTTTTAGCTACATCTTGGGCAATTTTTCTGACTGGGACTTTATACATCTCTTCAAAACTAAAATCTCCCTTTATACTTTCATCACAAATAATATGTCCACCATTCTTAACTTGATCCTTATGAAGCTCAATAGTCTCACTATTCAAGGCCACAAGAATATTTATTTTCTCATCATCAATAGCATAAATAGGAACATCAGAAATCCTTATTAAACTATAATTGTGGCCACCTCTTATACGGGATTGATAACTTTCAATAGTAAAAACGAAATAACCTATCCGATAAAAAAATTTAGAAAGGATATTAGATATGGTTTGTATTCCTTGGCCAGCTTCTCCCCCTATTAATATTTTACAATCCAATTTTATCAACCCCTTTTTTGTAATTATTATAACTTATTTTAAACCTCTTTGAAATATCCCAAAAAACCTAATATACCAGCTCCTATCAGAAGACTATCTCTACCTAATTTTGATGAATAAAAGAAAATCTTACCCCTTAAATTATTAAATATGTGTTTTTCTATTTTCTCTTTTAAAATTTTTGTGATCATATCAAGAATATTTTGATTTATAAACATATTACCAGAAATACACACAGCTTCAGGAGCCAATAGATGAATAGCATTTGCTAATGAAATTCCCAAATAATTGAAAGTTCTCTCCAGAACTTCATTTTCTCTTTTATCTAAAAACTCCTTAAGAATATTTTCAAGGTTATTCTCATAACCAAATTCCTTAACTATTTTAGAGAGGGAGGCATAAATCTCCAAACAACCAGAATTTCCACACCAACACTTTTCACCATTTTCTTTAATAGTAGTATGACCTATCTCACCTTCAATACCCTGAAAACCTTCCAATATCTCTCCTTTATAAAATATTCCAAGTCCTATACCTTTTTCTAATAATAGATAAAAAAATGTATCATATCTATCAGCATCTCCATACCAATTTTCAGCAATTAAACCTACATTAGTATCCTTTTCTATATATATAGGTTTCTTATAATATTTCTCTAAAAAAGATACCATCTCAAAATTCTCCCAATTTAAACTTACAGAAAGAATAACCTTTCCATTTTCCCTATCAATTATTCCTGGTACTGAGAGGGAAATAGCAATTATTCTCTCCTCATATTTTCTATAAAGAGGATCTATAAGTTTTAATAAATCTTCTTTAGCATCTATCTTATATGATATACTCTCCTCGATTTCTCCATGTGCATTAAAAACAGCAGACCTTCCTTCCATACCACTAAGATCCACTGAAAGTACCTTCAAATCTGGATTAATAGTTAATTTAGTAGGTCTTCTTCCTCTCTCTGTTTCCACTTTTCCTACTTCTATTATTATTTTCTTTTTAAGAAGATCATCAACTATCTCTGAAATAGCGGTCTTTGTAAGATTAGATATTCGAGCAAGTTCCGCTCGAGATTTTGGTCCTGTTCTCATTAATATTTCAAGAATAAGATTTTTATTATATGTTCCTATATATTCAGGAGTTCTCCCTTTTTTCATGCTTCTTCCTCTCCTTTTTTGTTAAACTTAATATTAAATTCATTAAAATTTTAACATAAAATTTTTTCTTTCAAATTGTGATATAATTTTCCATTAAGGGCTAAAACAATAAGGAGGTCTAAAAATGAAAAAGATAGCTATTTTTAGCATATTATTGATGATAATTCTTTTAAATTGCATTTATGCAATTCAAACCATATCAGTATCTATTCCTCCCATAGGTAGTATCGTAAAATATATTGCAGGTGAAAAATGGAATGTAAAAGTACTTTTACCCCAAAATACAAATCCTCATCTTTTTGAGCCAACCCCAAATACAATGAAAGCCATAGAAAACTCTAAACTTATAATAATCAATGGTGGAGATATAGATCTATGGGCCATGAAACTTATTAATACTAAACAAAAAGATCTTCTTATAGTAGAAGAAAAAATTAAAAACAAAGAAAATAATCCCCATTACTGGCTTGATCCTTTCATGGCAAAAGAAATAGCGCAGGCAGTTTATGAAAAATTAAGAAGCATAGACCCTCAAAATCAAGCTTATTATCAAAATAATTTAAAAAATGTGGAGAAAAAAATTCAAGAAATTGATAATTATATAAGAAAAAGTCTATCTCCTTATAAGAAAAAGGAGATCATAGCATATCACCCCTCTTGGTATTACTTTTATAAAAGATACAATATAAAAGTACTGAGCTATATAGAAGAAGGAGAGGGAAAAGAACCATCCTTGAAGAAGATACAAGAGATTATAGATATTATCAAAAAACATAAGATAAAATATATTGTAAAAGAACCCTTTATTAACCCACCAGTCATAAGCACAATACAAAAAGAAACAGGAGTAAAAGTAGTTGATATGGATCCTATGGGTTTCAATAAAGATTATTTTTCCTTAATAAAAGAAAATACCGATATTTTGAGGGGTATATTTTATGAACAAAATCGTTGAAATAAAGAACCTGACTTTTTATTATAATGACGATAAGATATTAGACAATATAAATTTAGAGGTAGAAGAGGGAGAATTTTTGGGGATTATAGGTCCCAATGGAGCTGGAAAATCTACCCTTTTAAAATTAATTGTTGGCATACTAAAACCCCAATATGGCAAAATACTTTTATTTGGAAAAGAAATAGATAATATTACTTATGAAAAAAAACTTATTGGATATGTGCCTCAAAAACCTGATATAGAAAAATACCTACCATTAAAAGTAAAAGATATTGTTGCCTTTGGGAGAAGAATTGTTAGAGATTGGAAAGCACTTAACAAAGAGGATTATGAATTAATTAATATGGTAATGGAAAAATTAGAGATCAAAGAATATGCAGATAAAATATTCAGTGAACTTTCGGGGGGACAACAACAAAGAGTATTAATTGCAAGAGCTTTAGTTCAAAACCCTAAGATTCTCCTTTTAGATGAGCCAACGGTAGGTGTGGACATAAAAACTCAATACAACTTTTATAGAATTCTTGAAGAGCTAAAAAGGCAAAAAACATCGGTAATCTTAGTAACTCACGATATTGGAGCAATCACAAATAAGGTTGACAAACTTGCTTGCCTAAATAGAAAATTGTATCTTCATGGATGCCCTGAGGAAATCAAAATGCATGGAGTATTAAAAGAAATATATGGTGAAGAATTTATATTCTTAACTCATAAGGAGGATTAATATGGATATTTTTCAATATTCCTTTATGCAAAAGAGTCTTTTAGCTGGTATATTTATAAGTATAATTTCCAGTATTATAGGCATATATATTCTCTTAAGAGGAATAACCTTCATGGGGGCAGGAATAAGTCATGCAGTATTTGGAGGATTAGCTTTAGGCTATTTACTAAATATAAATATGACTTTAACTTCTATAATATTTACCATACTTATAATATTAAGCATGCCATACATAACCAAAAGATCAAAATTAAAAGCAGACGTTCCAATAGGTATTTACTTTTCTTCTTCCATGGCTTTAGGAGCATTACTTCTAAGCTTCCGTAAAGGTTATACAACTGATCTTTTCAGTTTTCTTTTTGGTAGTATTCTCTCTATAGGAGACCAGGATCTTTTTCTAACAATCTTATTTGCTGTTTTTCTTTTGTTATTTTTTTATAAAAATTATTGGAAGATTTTATTTATTATCTTTGATGAAGAATCTGCTAAAGCCTCAGGAATAAACACATCCCGTTTAGAAACCTATATATTAATCCTTACTGGTATAGCCATTGTACTTATAAGCAAACTTGTTGGTATTATCTTATCCTCTGCTTTAATTATTATTCCTGTAGCTACTTTAATACCTTTTATAAAAGATATTAAAAAAATAGCTATCTATACCATATTATTTACCTTTTTAAATATTTTAATTGGATTAATTATTTCCTATTACTTTGATACACCTTCTGGATCCACCATCGTTATGCTTGGAACTCTTATTTTTCTTATTTCCCTATTTTTTACAAAAAAATAAAATTATCTATAAATCTCTTCTTCTGCCCTCTCAAATATTTTCTTAAGCAAAGTCTCTTCTATTACCTCTGCTGCAGCTCCTATAGGTCCTGTTAAGCTACCTAATTTAGTAGTAATAATCTCTGGTATAGGAGGAAAAGCATGAAGATTTACTACTCTCTTTACAGGATCCAAAAGAAGGTCCTCTGCCTTGGAAAGTCCACCAGCAATGATAACAATTTCAGGATTCAATAGATTTATAAGATTAGCGATACCTATACCCAAATAAGTTCCAAGCTCTTCAAAAATATTAAGAACAAATCTATCTCCAGATTTTCCAGCCTCAATAATCTCATCTAAAATCTCATCTCTACTCTTATTTTCCATATTCACCCTCGTATATGCATTCTTGCGAATACCTTCTATTATTTTTTCATAGAGCACCTGAGTTGAAACATAACTCTCTAAGCATCCATAACTTCCACATTTACATTTATTCCCATTCTTCTCTATAATTGTATGTCCAAACTCCCCAGCTCTATCATCAGGTCCCCTATAAATTTTACCATCAAGCACCAATCCTGCACTTACCCCGCTTCCCACCCTTACACATATAAGATTATCCTTACCAATACCCGCACCATACCAAAGCTCACCATAAGTGACTGCTTTTACTATATGCTCAATAAAAATAGGAACTCCTTCTATGTATTTAGAAAGATAATCCTTTATTTTTACATTTCTCCATCCAAGATTTGGAGAAAATATACACACTCCTTCCCTTCTATTTATTGTGCCAGGTACCGCTAACCCAACTCCAATAATATCCTCTTTATTTACTCCATCAACCAAGGAGCGATATATACTAACTACTCCATTCAAAACCGTATCTACATCATTGTTATATAAAACAATACTTTCTTTTCTCAAAACCTTCCCAGAAAGAGCCATTAATATACCTGTAATCTTATCCTTTTCTATCTCTATCCCTATAGGATAATAACCCACCTCATTAAGAGTTAGCTCTATAGGACGTCTGCCAACTTTTGTTATCTGTGCAGGACTTTCTTTTATTATCCCCACACTTATGAGATTTTCCACAATACTCGATACCGCAGAGGGACTTAATTTTGTAATCTTAGAAATATCATAACGAGATATGGGACCCATTCTCCTTATGGTGTCAAGTACTAAAGATATATTAGCAATTCTCATACTTTTTATATTTACAGGTTTCAACTTTCTTGACCTCCAATCAAAAAAAATTTTTTTACCCTAAAAAATTATATTATTTTTTACAAATTAAAGTCAATAAAAAAAGTATAATTCAGGGATTGCAATAGAAGTTTAAAGGAATATCTTTTTATATTTGTATTATTTAACTTAAGCGTAAAAATTGTCCATTGTGATAATATATAGTAAGAAAGGAGGTAAAAAATGGAAGAAAAGATTTTATTAAAAATGCAGAAGAACGAAATAACCGAACATAATATATATAAAATTCTTTCCAAATGGTTAAAAGATGAAAAAAATAGTGAAATACTTCTAAAAATTTCTCAAGATGAATTAAGCCACTACAACATATTAAAGAGCATAACCAAAAAAGATTTAAAGCCTAATAAATTTAAGATCTATTTATATCTTTTTCTTACAAAAATCTTTGGTTTTACCTTTGTGCTTAAACTTATGGAAAAAGGAGAAGACAAAGCAATAGAAAATTATATAAAGGTCATAAATAATTATCCGAAAATTAATAAAATTCTTGAAGATGAAAAAGAACATGAACAGAAATTATTAAATACCTTAGATGAAGAGAGATTAAACTATATTGGATCAATGGTTCTTGGATTATCAGATGCTTTAGTAGAACTTACAGGTACATTAGCAGGTTTAACATTTGCCTTTCAAAATACAAAGCTTATATCCATATCTGGATTAATAACGGGAATTGCAGCTGCACTATCAATGGCAGGATCAGAGTATCTCTCTACGAAAGCAGAATCTTCTGAAAGAAATCCCTTGAAATCTGCAATAATTACTGGAATAACATATATTATAACAGTTTTAGTTTTAATTTTTCCCTATTTAATAACACAAAATTATATACTTGCTTTATTTTTAGCTCTTCTCTTTGCAGTTATTTTAGTGGTAATTTTCAATTTCTATATATCAGTTGCAAAGGACTTTGAGTTTAATAAGAGATTTTTAGAGATGACAATTATTATCTTTTCCGTATCCTTTATAAGTTTCTTAATAGGGGTTTTCATCAAAAAAGTTTTAGGAATCAATATGGATTAAGAAGGGGAAGCTTATAGCTTCCCCTTAAGATAAAACCTTCACTTTTCTCCCACACCTATTTGCTACACAATATTTTTCCTTAAAATGATTTATAAACTCATCTTTAAAATATCTAATTGCAGAAACCACAGGAAGATGTACCGATTGCCCTAATGGACAGAAGGATGTATCCTTCATTACAAGACTGATATTCACCATCTCATCTATATCCTCTTCAGAACCTTCTAAATTAGCAAACCTATTTATTATCTCCACCAATCTCTTAGTACCAACCCTGCAAGGAGTACACCTACCACAAGATTCATGCTCAAAAAATCTCAAAATACTCTTCAGCATATCTACAATACACGTTGATTCATTCATAACTAATATAGCCCCAGATCCGAGAACTGCTTTATATTCTTTTAAGTTTTCAAAATCCATCTTAACATCAAGCATCTCCTCTCCTAAAAAGGCACCAGCTGCTCCCCCTACCAATGCACACTTAAACTTTTTTCCATCCTTTATCCCACCACCATATTGGAAAATTATCTCTCTCAAAGGAGTACCCATCTCTACCTCTATAAGGCCTGCATTTATCACATCTCCTAATATGGTGTAAACCTTAGTGCCTGGACATTTTTCTGTTCCAAATTGCCTAAACCATTCAGCACCATTTCTTACAATATCAGGAATATTAGCTAATGTTTCCACATTATTTACCACCGTTGGTTTGTTTCTCAACCCTTGAGAAACAGGGTAAGGAGGTTTTATCCTTGGAACTCCCCTTTTACCTTCCAAAGATTCTATTAAAGCAGTCTCTTCTCCACAAATATAAGCACCTGCTCCTTTCCTTACTTCTATATCAAAGGAAAAATTACTACCGAGAATATTATCCCCAAGAAGCCCATATTCCTTTGCTGTTTGAATAGCTTTATGCATGCGATCTATGGATAATTTATATTCTCCTCTAATATAAATATATCCCTTTTTAGCTCCTACTGCATAGCCTGCTATAGTCATGGCTTCAACTATTCTATAAGGATCACCCTCCAGAATTAATCTATCTTTGAAGGTACCTGGCTCTCCTTCATCAGCATTACATATAACATATTTTTCATCTGAAGGAATTTTATAAGTAAATTCCCATTTCAAACCTGTAGGGAAACCCGCTCCTCCTCTACCTCTGAGTCCTGAATCTTTAACCACTTTTATTACATCTTCAGGTTTCATTTCAAAAATAGCCTTAGTTAGGCCATCAAATCCATCGGAAGCTATATATTCCTCTATACTTTCAGGATTTATAACTCCACTATTTTTAAGTACAATCCTTACTTGCCTCTTGGTTAATCCAACCTCTTCCTTCACTACTACTGATGGAGTAATAATATTTTCTATCATAAGTCTCTTTAATGGTCTTCCCTTTATAAAATGTTCCTCCACTAATTCTGGAATATCTTCTGGCTTTACATTGCCATAATAAACCCCTTCAGGATAAACTACCATTACTACGCCTTTCCCAATAATTCCAAGAGGACCAGTTTCAATTACTCCTACTTCCTTATCAATACCTCTTCTTCTTAGTTCATTTATCAAAGCTTCTTCTACAGCTTTTGCTCCTGCCAACAAAGTATTTGCATCTATGGATATCAAAACATGACTTCTTACTATACTCATAAATTCCCCCTCTTTTCCTCCAATATTTTATCTATTTTCTCAAAGGTAAGATTTCCATAAACCTCATCATTAATCATCATAGCGGGAGCTACCGCACATACTCCAAGACAGCTTGTAAGTTCCAAAGTAAAAAGTCTATCAGGAGTGGTTTCTCCAACCTTTATCTTTAATTTTTTCTCTAAATATTCTAAAAGAGACTCAGATCCAACTAAATGACATGGAGGTGAGTCACATAATCTTATCACATATCTCCCTCTTGGTTTTAAACTAAACATGGAATAAAAAGATGCCACACCCTCCACATAGCTCACAGGAAGATCCAAATATTCTGCACAGAGTTTTATATCTTCTGGAGTTAAATAATTATAAGGATTATTATCTTGTAGGGCATGAAGAATCTCAATAATATAATCTGGGTTTTTGGGAAAGCTTTTTAGAATTTCTTCTTTTGTTTTCATATTTTACAACCCCCAAATTTTATGTTTCCTTTTAAATAGTGTAAAATATAACGATTTAATCTGTCAATAATTTTTCTCTATTATTTCCTCTTTTATAATTTTTATCATAATTTCAGCTATTTGAGGATCAAACTGCTTTCCTTTATTTTTCTCTATCTCTAAAATAGCCTCTTCCAAAGTCATTGCTCTTTTATAAGGCCTTTCACTGGTCATAGCATCAAACGCATCAGACATTGCAATAATTCTTGATTCCAATGGAATTTCATAAGCAGATAATCCATCAGGATATCCTAAACCATCCCACCTCTCATGATGGTGTCTAACTATTTCTGCTAAATCTTTAAACTCATCTACCTGTTTCAATATCTCTTCACTTTTAATAGGGTGAATTTTTATAATTTCAAATTCCTCCTGCGTTAATCTTCCATTTTTATTTAAAATATTTTGAGGAACATAAATCTTACCTATATCATGTAATAATGATGCCCAATATATCTTCTTAATTTTTTCTGGAGGTAAATCAAGCTTTTCTGCAACCTTAACTGCATATTTAGCAACCCTTTCAGAATGCCCTTGAGTATACTTATCATAGTACTCAAGAGTCTTAACAAGAAGAGTTACCATTTTGCTTAAATAAACTTCTCTTTCTCTAATATGCACTCTTATACCATAAAATGCTGAAATAATATTTCCAAACCTTTCCAGTATTTCCGCATCCCTTTCCTCAAAAGAATTTGTACTTTCCTTTGGAATAACACAAGCTAAATAGCCATATATTCTTTCTTGCCATTTAATAGGGTATAAAAGCATCTCCTTCATATTTATATCTTTTAAAAAACTTGGCTCTTTTATTAACGTAATATTTTGTATATTCAAAATATTATCACCATCTTCTTTTGAAATTAATAATCCTTCCAAATTTTTATCATATCTATCTATGGCTAAAATCCTTAAAGAATCCATATTTCTATCAAAAAATATTCCATAAGTATCTTTATCAAGTAGCAAAATAGAAATTCGCAATGCTCTTTTTGCAAAATCATAATCCTTTAAATTTACATCTGATATATCAGAGACATTTCTTATAAAGAATTCAAATTTATCAATTTGCTCTTTAAGCTCATCATGAGCTATTTTTAATTCTTTTGTGGCTTCTCTTACTTTAAGAGAGAGAATCCTACTATATAAAAGAACAAGTAATAATATGAAAAATCCAACAATTACAATATATAGAATAACTTTAGGAAAATATGGAGGAACTTCCTTTCCAAACGAATATTTTTCTAATAATTTCTCTATATCTTCTTGGGGAATTTTAGATAATCCATCATTTATGATAGATATAATATTTACTTTATTCTTAAGAGAAGCCACATGAAGATAGTTTGTATAGATAATTGGACCTTTGAAAAAATCATAAATCATATCATGTTTCACCAGATAATAAGAAGCAGGTGGATCATCCATGGTAAATACTTTTATTTCACCCTTTTTGGCAGAAAGTATAATATCAGAATAATTACTATAAAATCTCAAGTTAATATAAGGATTCTGCAAAAGTAAGAAATCTATCAAAGCATCGCCCCTCTTTACTCCCACAACAAAGGGAGTAATATCCTTGGGAGAATTTATTTTTGATATACTTTTATGATAATAGATACTTGAGGTCACTTTAAAAACTGGCTTAGAAAAAACTAAATATTTTTCTCTTTCTGGGGTCTTAAAAATCTCATCTATAGCGGAAACTTTACCTTCAAAAAGCATATTTTGGGCTTTAATCCATTCTTCTGGAATAAGTTCTACTTTTATTCCTGTCTTCTTACTCCACATATTCCAGAATTCTACTGATATTCCAACCAGTTTCCCTTTCTCATCAATATATGTAAAGGGAGGATAATCTCTATCTGTAACAATTTTTATAGAATTATTAGAAGATATAGGGGATGCAATGAGGTAAAATATTATTAATATAAAAAGACATTTAAAAACTTTTAATTTCATGTTAACCTTATTTTATCATATTTATGCTATAATTTTACCATAAAAATATGAATTTACTATTAATATCCATAGCTCCAGGAATAGCCATCTCTTGGTATGTATATCATAAAGATAGATGGAATAAAGAACCATCAAAAACTATAATTTATGCATTTATATTAGGAGCCCTTATATCTTTTCCATCTGCAGTATTAGAAACCCTTATAGATTTGTTTAATTTATTTACACCTTATAAGAGTTTAGCAGATCTTTTTCTATATACATTTTTTAGGATCGCACTTATAGAAGAAGGAGCAAAATACTACGTAATTTATAGATTTATTTATCCAAAAGAGGAATTTGATGAACCCTTTGATGGTATTGTTTATTCGGTAATGGTTAGTATGGGATTTGCCACAGTAGAAAATATTCTCTATGTCATACCTGGAGGATATATAGTAGGTTTTACAAGAGCTCTTTTAGCTGTACCTGCCCATTTTGTTTTTGCTCTTTTTATGGGATATGCCTTTGGACTTGCAAAGTTTGGTGTTAAGCCTGAAAAATATTTAACCCAGGCATTATTCTATCCAGTTTTCTGGCATGCTCTTTATGACTTTTTGATTTTAACAAAGATATGGTATCTATCTATCCTTATTCTACCCATCGTTTATTTAGTAGGAAGATGGATATGGAAAAGAGGGCATAGATTAATTATTTTAGAAAAATGGGAGGAAAATGAATATGATCAAAGCAATACTTTTTGATCTTGATGGTACCCTGCTATATAGTGATTTAGAATTATTTACCAAACATTATTTCTCTATGCTAAGAGAGGAATTTAAGAAAATAGGAAATGAGGATTCTTTATTTAGGAGTTTAAATATAGCAGTAGCTAAAATGATGAAAAATAGAGGACCTAAATCTAATAATGATGTATTTTGGGAAGAATTCGAAAAATTAGTAAACATAGATAGAAATATTATGGAAGATTTTTTTAATAACTTTTACCTTGAAAAATTTCCAAAATTAAAAGATATGGTAAAAGCAAGACCCAATTCATACGCTAAAGAAGTTATTAAAAAGGCATTTGATTTAGGTCTCAAAGTAGTAATAGCCACAAATGCAGTTTTTCCCCTAATAGCTATAAAGGAGAGATTACGATGGGCAGAAATAGATAATTATAATTATGATTTAATAACCTCTATGGAGATTATGCACGCTTGTAAACCATTTCCTGAATATTATAAAGAAATTTTGGAAAAAATTGGAGAAAAGCCAGAAAAAACCATGATGGTTGGAAATGATTTACAAGAAGATCTTTCTGCCAGCTCCTTAGGTATCATTACCTTCTTAACCATGGATGGACAAATATTAAACGAGGATAAATCAAGGTACACTCCTGACATTATAGGGAAAATGGAGGATCTTTTAGAGATACTTCCTCTACTTTCTAAATAAGATCTTTTGTTTTATAATATCTTTGTATTTGTTCTCTCACAAAATAAAGGGAGGTGAGAGTTTTGTTAAGCAAGATATTAATCATTCTATTCGGTATTATCTGCATTGGATTAGGTCTATGGGGGCTTATAGTTTGGTGGTCCTATTTTTTGAAGGCTTTAATGGCTGGAGTACCAATATTTTTAGTCTTCTTAGGAATAATTCTGCTTATCTTCGGATATACAGAGTTAAAAACTATACTTTCGGAAAAAAAGGAGAAAAAAGAATAATCTATTAAAAAGAGGGGGCAAAAACCCCCTCTTTTCCTAATACCCAGCCTCTTTATCTACCACGTTAATCATTCTTTCAAAATTAGGATACTCTTTCAGATTCTTCAAAAATATCTCTACTACCCTTTCATCATAATAAGGAGTCATTCCTGCAATATGTGGTGTTATTATCACATTTTCCATATCCCATAATGGACTATTATCAGGTAAAGGCTCATCATAAAATACATCCAGTAGTGCACATTGTATTTTACCTTCCTTTAAAGCCTTTATTAAAGCCTTTTCATCTACTGTTCTCCCTCTCCCTACATTAACAAAAATAACATTATGCTTCATCTTATTAAATTCTTCTTCAGAAATAAAATTTTCCGTCTCTTTAGTATGGGGTAGTACTGTTACAATAATATCTGAATCTTTTAAAAGCTTATCTAAATCCTGAAAAGTCAATAACTCATCAGGTTGTATTTTTACATTCTCCTTTTTCTTTTTAAGCCCTATAACCTTCATATCAAAACATTTAGCAATTCTTCCTATCTCTTGTCCTATATTACCATAACCAATTATACCCATAGTTTTTCCAGTAAGCTCGTCACACCATTCTATCTCATCTTTATTCCACCTTTTCTCTATCTTTCCTTTTATGGCCACATTTATCCTACGAGTCCAGGAAAGAATTAAACCAAAAACATGTTCAGCAATAGGTTTTGGATGAACCCCACTGGCAGAAGTCAAGATTACCTCAGAGCTAATAATATCATCATAAAGCATATGATCTACACCCGCAGATGTCAATTGTATCCACTTTAAATTTTTAGCTTTCTTGAACTCATCTTTACTTAATCCCCAACCAAAAAATATTTCTGCCTCTTCAATATTTTCAGTTATTTCAACATTTGGACCAGAAGATAAGATTTTTTCAATATATTCCTTTTTTAATGGATATCTAATATAAATTTTCATAGGAACCTCCTTTGAAAAAGAATATTATTTTATGATATAATCTTATCACTATGGACTTATATCTTTACAACACTTTAACAAAGAAAAAAGAAAAATTTGAACCAATAAACCCACCTTATGTGGGAATGTATACTTGTGGTCCTACAGTATACAACTATGCTCATATAGGAAATTTAAGAACCTATATTTTTGAAGACATTTTAAAAAGAGTTTTAATTTATAATGGATATATCGTCACTCATGTGATGAATATCACTGATGTGGGACATCTTACATCGGATGCTGATGAGGGAGAAGATAAGATTGAAAGGGAAGCAAAAAAAGAAAGAAGAAGTGCATGGGAGATTGCAGAATTTTATACTGAGGCTTTCAAAAGAGATTTGAAAAAACTAAATATTCTGGAACCAACTATCTGGTGTAAGGCAACAGATCATATACCTGACTTTATAGAGCTTATAAAAATTCTTGAACAAAAGGGCTATACCTATAGGACATCTGATGGGATATATTTTGATACCTCAAAGGTACCTGACTATGGTAAATTAGCAGGTCAAGATTTAGAAGAACTTCTACCAGGAGCAAGAGTGGAATTTAATCCTGAAAAAAGAAATCCTACCGATTTTGCTCTTTGGAAATTCTCTCCTAAGGATGTAAAAAGGCAAATGGAATGGGATTCTCCATGGGGAGTAGGTTTTCCTGGATGGCATATTGAATGTTCGGTTATGTCTACAAAATATTTAGGACAACCCTTTGATATTCACTGTGGTGGTGTAGATCATATACCTATTCACCATACAAATGAAATAGCACAGTCTGAATCTGCATATGACAAGCCTATGGCTAAATATTGGTTGCATGGAGAATTCCTTATTATGGGAGAAAAGAAGATGGCAAAATCTGAAGGAAACTTTCTTACCTTGTCAGATTTGGAAGAAAGAAGCTATCATCCCTTAGCATATAGATATTTCTGTCTTACTGCCCATTACAGAAGTCCTTTAAGGTTTACATGGTCAGCTCTTGAAGGAGCACAAAGGGCCCTAAATAGGCTTTATGAAAATATGAAAAGATATCCTCAGGTAGAAGCTGATTTTGATAAAGAGTATGAAGAAAGATTCCATCAAGCTATAAATGATGATTTAGATATGCCAAAAGCACTTGCTATTTTATGGGAACTTGTTAAAGATGACAAGATAGCACCCGAGGTCAAGAGAGCCACAATTCTTCAATTTGATAAAGTATTTGGACTATCCTTAGATAATCCTCCAGAAGTCAAGATTGAAGTACCTGAAGAAATTTGGCAACTTTTAGAAGAAAGGGAAAAAGCAAGAAAGGAAAAAAATTGGGAAAAAGCTGATAAAATTAGGGAAGAAATAAAACAAAGAGGTTATATAATAGAGGATACTCCTCAAGGACCAAGAATCAAAAAAGCTACCATCCTTAATAAATAATTTTTATCTCTTCCTTTTATCTTTATACATTCTTTCATCAGCAATCTTTATAAGATCTTCTAATAATTTACCATCCTCAGGGTAAGATGCTATACCAAAACTAAATTCTAAATTTATTCCATCAATATTTGAAAATTTTTCTTTAAAATTAAGAAGGGTTCTTTTCATTATCTTCTCTGCCACTTCCCTTGATGTGTGTAAAAGAATAACACAAAATTCATCCCCACCATACCTTATAATCACATCATCAGACCTAAAATTATCTTTCAAGAACATTCCTACCTCCCTAAGAATCTGATCTCCTTTATCATGACCAAACTTATCATTAACATCTTTAAAGTTATCAAGATCAATAAATACAAGAGAGAAAGGAATATTTTTATTTACTAATTCTTCAAAAATAATATCCAAATATCTTCTATTATAGGTTTGAGTTAAAACATCTAAATAAGCCATATCCTTCATAATATTTTTCTCTAATAATAACCTTTCTTCCCTTTCTTTAACCTTTTCTATCATGTTTTTAAAAGCTCTCATAAAATTCCCAATCTCATCATTTCTATAAATGTCTAAATCCACGTCATAATTCCCTTTTTCAATTTCCTTTGCTATAAGTACTAATTTTTCAAAAGGTTTCATTATATAGGAAATTAAAAATTGAGAAATTAAAAGAGACGATATTAACATAAAAAGGGTAAATGATATGAGCATTATTAAAGATGCTCTATAAATTAAGTATATGGTCTTGCTTTCTTTTTCTATATGAGCCAATGTGCTTTCATTTAAAGGAATCTCAATATGGTAGGATGGATACCCGTAATAGTTTCTTAAATTTTCTTTTCTAACATATCCTATATTTAAAATCGTTATTTTAGCATCCAAAAAATTTTCCCATTCTTTAATTATCTCATCATCTATGGGTTTTGCAAATAATAAATAGGCATCATAAAAATATTTTTTATCGTCACTCATTATGGGACCTACTACACAAAGAAATACCTTTTCTCCAAAAGAATAAAAGAAAACCTCTATCTCTTTTCCTTTTTCTTTTAGTAAATCTTTTGGGACATTACGTAATGAAGATGTAATAATTTCTCCCTCTTCTGTAAAAAGTATCACATCATATCTGAGGGTATTCTTAATCCATGAATTAATATTTGCCTCTAAAAATTCCTTGTCTCTCCTCTTAACCCCTTTTTCTCCCAAATCTCTCCAATAAATATAATCCGATAGATTAGCAACTAAAATCTTCTTTTCTTTTTCCACTAATTTGCTAAATAAGATTTGAGTACTAAGAATTTCTTTATTTATATTTTCTCTGAAAACGTTTTTTACAAAATGTATTTCTCCAAGGATAAAAAGAAAGGAAATAAAAAGATTTGTAATTACTAAAATCAATATTATTTTAGTTCTTAGACCTATCTTTCTTAACCTCCTTCTCCATATTGAATAGATTATATCATAAGTTTTTGCTAAAATATCCATAGGGAGAGGTGGCCGAGTGGACTAAGGCTCTCGCCTCGAAAGCGAGTAGGCTGATAAAGCCTCGTGGGTTCGAATCCCACCCTCTCCGCCATTTTTTTAATTGCCATTAAAACGATTGCCTAAATAGCTATATTATTGTAAAATATTTTAAAAACTAATAACAGGGAGGTATAAATTATGCCCTTTGTAGATCATCGTTCTCAAAAGATTAGAAGGAATAAAGAGGAACTTCTTAAACATCTCAAAACCTTTAAATTAGATCTTAAATTTTCTGTGGGTATCTGGTACTTTACTCCTGGTGGTGGCAGATTCCATGAACCTTATGTGGAACAAAAGAGTATTCCAGAAAGAATAGAAATGGCTGCTGAAATGGCTAAATATGGAGTTAAGGGGATAGAAGCCCATTACCCTGCAGAAGTTAATGAGGAAAATCTTCATCTTTATAAAAAGCTGGAAAAAGAGGCTGGAATAAGACTTGTTGCTGTACCTTTAAGCCTTTTCTACGATAAAATATTTGAGTTCGGCTCTCTTTCTAATCCATATGAAAAATATCGTAAGATAGCTTATGAAAGATTAGTAAACGGTTTAAAATTGGTAAAAGAAGCTAATGCGGATATATGTATAATATGGCCCGGAATTGATGGATATACTTATTCTTATGGACACCTTTACTATCATATGTGGGACACCTTTGAAGAATTAGTAGCCCAAGCCATGGATGAAGTACCAGGAGTACAGGTCGCTATAGAACCAAAACCTTATGAACCAGCACCAAACAATATATATAGAAATACTGCTGATGGAATATTAGCTGCAAGAGACATAGAGTCAAGACTGAAAAATCCTGAAAATCTTAAACTTATAAATGAAGGACATGCATTAGTAGGCTTAAATCCAGAAGTAGGTCATGTAAGAATGGGATTTGAAGATCTTCCCTATGCCTATGCCAGAGTTGCAAGAGAAGGTAGACTATTCCATACCCACTGGAACAGCCAACCACTTGGTAACTACGACCAAGACTTAAATGTAGGAGTAGTTGACTGGGATTCTACAGAAGCATTGCTTTATACATTAAAGATGGTAGGGTATCAAGGGTATTTTGGAATTGATATAAACCCTGAAAGAATGCCTGTACAAAAAGCAATAGAAATCAATACAAAAGTCCTCAACATTATGAATGAGAGAATTGAAAGATTACCTCATGAAAGAATTATTGAGTGTTACTTTGATCCGGAAAATCACAGAGGAGAATTAGAATTAATCTTAGCAGAAAACCACAAATAAAAAGATATATCTTCTTTATGAGGGGAGAAACATTTCTCCCCTCTTTTTTTAACACTTTTTTAACCTATGGTCAAAAAATCATAAAATAACTCATAATTAAAAATTTTTTGGTAAAAAAATCTTCATAACACAGATTTTTCTCCTTTGAACTATATATTGAGTTATGATATAAATATAACCACAATATTTAGTGGGGGTACAGGGATGAGATGTCCTTTTTGTAATTATGAAAACACTTCTGTTATTGATACAAGAGAAATAGAAGATCAAAGAGTAATAAGAAGAAGGAGAGTATGTCTAAGATGTAAAGGGAGATTCACCACCTACGAAAGGATAGAAGAAAAACCTATTATGGTAATCAAAAAGGATGGTAGAAGAGAACCATTTGACAGAAATAAGCTTTTAGCAGGTTTACAAAGAGCAGTAGTTAAGAGAAATATTGATAACGAAAAATTGGAAGCTATCATCGATGAAATTATAGGAGATATAAAAAAACAAGGAATAAGTGAAATTTCTTCAAAGGAAATAGGTAAAATGGTATTAGAAAAATTAAGAGATTTAGATGCAGTTGCATATGTAAGATTTGCTTCAGTATATCAAGAATTTAGTTCCTTAGAAGAATTCGCAAAACTTCTTTCTCAGATGAAAAAAACATAAATTAATTGGGGAGGTATGAAAAATGATCAGTAATCTGAATGATCTTATAAAAGAATACCTAAACAGAGAAGACTGGAGAGTAAATGAAAACTCCAATATGGGATATTCTCTCCAAGGTTTAAATTATTATCTTTATTCTTCCCTTATAGCAAGATATTGGTTAGAGGAAATCTATCCTCCAGAGATAGCAAGGGCTCATCAGAGTGGGGATTTTCATATACATGACTTGGGATCCCTTTCAGTATATTGCGTGGGTTGGGATTTAGAAGATTTACTTTTAAAAGGATTTGGTGGGGTAGAAGGAAAAGTCGCCAGTAAACCAGCCAAACATTTCAGAACCGCTTTAGGACAAATTGTAAATTTCATGTTCACACTACAAGGTGAAGCAGCAGGAGCTATTGCCTTTTCAAATTTCGATACACTACTGGCTCCTTTTATTGCCTATGATAATCTCACCTATAAAGAAGTAAAACAAGCCATGCAGGAATTTGTTTTCAATCTCAATATTCCTACCCGTACAGGATTTCAAACCCCATTTACCAATTTAAGTTTTGATTTAGTAGTACCAGAAGATTTGAAAGATAAAAAGGTAATAATAGGGGGAGAAAGAAAAGAAGCTACATATGGAGAATTTCAAAGAGAAATGGACCTTTTAAATGAAGCTTTTGCAGAAGTAATGATAGAGGGTGATGCCAATGGAAGAATCTTTACCTTCCCTATACCAACTTACAGCATAACAAAAGATTTTCCATGGGAAAAGTCAAACTTAACTAAAATTTGGGAAATGACAGCTAAATACGGTACTCCTTACTTCTCAAACTTTGTTAATTCAGATATGGATCCATCAGATGTAAGATCTATGTGCTGTAGATTAAGATTAGATAATTCTCTGGTAAGACAAAGAGCCTTAAGCTTTTCTTTAAATGCAAATACTAAAAACGTGGATGAGTTAAAACATAGAGGTGGTGGATTATTTGGAGCCAATCCTCTTACAGGAAGTATTGGTGTGGTAACCATAAATATGCCCAGACTTGGGTATTTATCTAAAAATGAAGAGGAATTTTTTGAAAGACTATCTTACCTAATGGATCTTGCAAAAGAAAGTCTTGAGATAAAAAGGAATGTAATAGAAGATCTCACTCATAAAAATTTATATCCTTACTCCAAATATTATCTTTCTGGAGTTTATGAGTTAACAGGACAATATTGGGGCAATCATTTTGCCACCATTGGACTCATAGGTATGCATGAGGCGTGTGTTAATCTACTTGGAGAAGGTATAGATACCCCAGCTGGTAGGGAATTTGCCATAAAAGTTCTCAAATTCATGAGAGAGAAACTTTTGGAATATCAAAAAGAAACCAATAATCTTTATAACTTAGAAGCAACCCCAGGGGAAGGTACATCTTACAGGTTAGCAAGAATAGATAAGTCGAAGTATCCAAACATATATACTTCGGGGGATACAGAACCCTTCTATACCAATTCTACCCAACTTCCTGTTGATTATTCGGCGGATCCTTTTGAAGTATTAGAACATCAAGATGAGCTCCAAAGTCTTTACACAGGTGGTACTGTATTACATATATTCTTAGGTGAAGCATTGGAAGATATAGAAATGGTAAAGGAAGCAGTAAAACTTATCACAAATAACTATAGACTACCCTATTTCACATTAACTCCTACCTTTAGCATATGTCCTGAGCATGGCTACCTTAGAGGAAATTATAAAAAATGCCCCACTTGTGGAAAAGAGACAGAAGTTTATTCAAGAGTGGTAGGATATTACAGACCGGTTAAAAGTTGGAATAAAGGAAAACAAGAAGAATTCAAATTAAGAAAACCCTTCGTATTGACATTAAAAGAGAGGAGAAAACATGAAAATCTCAGGTTACCTGGGATTTAGTCTTATAGATTATCCTGGAAAACCAAGTTTTGTTATATTTACTCAGGGTTGTAACTTTCGTTGCCCCTTCTGCCACAACCCTGAGCTTATTTCTACAAGGAAAAAAGGTATCTATTCTGAAGATTTTATAATAGAAGAAATCGATAGAAGAAGAAAAATAATAAAGGGAATTGTAATAACAGGAGGGGAGCCTACATTACAAGAAGATCTCCCCTCCTTTTTATTTAAATTAAAAAGAAAGAGATATTCCATAAAATTAGATACAAATGGATCAAATCCTAAAATGCTTATAGAACTAATAAAAAGCAAATTAGTCGATTATGTAGCTATGGACTTTAAAACATCACCCTCAAAATATGCTATAGCAACAGGACTTTCAGAAGAATTAGCCCAAAAATATGTAAGTAAGATAAAAGAATCTCTAAGAATATTAAAAGAAAGCAATATTAATTTTGAGATTAGAACTACCGTGGTACCAAATATTGTAGAAAAAGAGGATATTATAGAGATAAAAAATATTATTGAAGATGTTCCTTATTTTCTGCAAACTTTCAAACCTGAAAAAACTTTAAATCATAATTATAGAAACCTTGCTCCTTACCCAAAAGAATATTTAGAGGAGCTCAGCATATTATCAAAAGGAATGTTAAGATAAGTTTTTCAACCTACTGTTTTTAATCTCTTTAAGAATTAAAAGCCCAAGGATAGAAGAAATTAATCCCTGTAAGAAATTAATCCTATATCCCCCTAAATCAATAGTCATTCCAGAAGTAAAATATGCCAAAACCTGTGACATAGAAATCACAAGGGTGTTAACCCCTACAAAACTTCCAGCTTTTCCCTTAGGTATATATTCAAGAATAAGACTATAAGGAATAACCATTAAAGATCCTAAACTAATACCGTAAATTATAGATGCAATAAAAGCATGAGATATCCTATAGGTTTGAGAAAACAAAAAACTACTTAGTCCAAAAAGAAATAAAGAAAAAACTGAAAGTTTTTCTTTAGAATATTTATCAGCAAGAAAGCCAGATACAAAAGTAGAAAGGGCAGTTAAAATTCCAAAAATAGCAAGTACCACCATATAGTCACTAATAGATGCTGAAAGAGCATCTTGAAAGAATAAAAGAATAAATGAACTAACCGAAGAAACACCATACCAAATGGAAAATTGAAGAAAGAATAATAAAAACCAAAATCTCCCTTTAAAGAGTTCTAAATCTAATTTTAGATTTTCTTTTTTACTAACACCTGATTTTTCAGGTAAAAATAATAAAAAAAATACAGAAATCAATGTTCCATATTTAAGAAGTTTAAAGGTCAAATTAGATGCATGGGCAATTACCACGATGAATATATATAAACCTTGAAAAAATTGAGATGTAAAATTTATTATGCCTGTTGCACGAGCATATGTGTCTCTGGGTATCAGATCGGGAATTAGAGCTTGATAGATGGAAAAACCAGAATAAAAACATATAAAGGAGAAAGTTATATAAAGATATAAACTGGATATGTCTTTTACTTTTTCAAGGCCATAAATAGAAAAAAGAAATAAAATTAGAAAGAATATTATTAGAACTTTTCTTCCTTTAAGAAAATTCCTAAGTTTATCTGATAAATATCCAATTAATGGAGGGACAACTATCCCTATAAAACTTCCAAGTGAAAGCAAAATACCAATCTCTGTCTTTGATGAAATAAATTTATTTAAAAAAAATAATAAAGAAAAACTTCTAAAAGCCTGGAAAAAAGAAAAACTAATACCTCCCAGGCTTATAAGAACAATAATTCTTATAAATAAACTTATCGCTTCCACAATAAAGTAATTTTATCATTTTTTGCAACTTAAAAAAATTACTTTATGTATACATCATTTAGTAAATTAGAAATAGCCTCTTTTACTTGTTGAGAAGAAAATTTTTCCACATTTTGAAGTACATTATTAATTGCCTCATCTATTTCTTCCTTAGAAAGTACCTTTTCTGCAAAATCATATACTACTTTAATTGCTTCTCTCAAAAACGCCCTTAACTCATCCTCTTGTGATTTGGCTATGTTTTTATAAAAATAGGGGAAATTTGGTTTTGTTTCAAAAGTAAGATGGGAGAAAAGATGCTTTACATCAGAAAGACTTTCATATATAAATTTATCCCATTCTTTTTTAAATTCTTCTGCCTTTCCTTTCTTTTCGATTCTAATAAGTATATCTTGCCAGAAATTAAAGAAATAATTTAAAAAATCAAGTTTTAAATTATCCCCTAATGTTAAGATTAATTTTTTATCCATTACAGCCTTTACAAGTTGTAATTTTCTCAATTCACCAAAAGGTAAAATATCAATTATTTCCCTTAAAACTCTCTTCCCATCAAAAGACCAAAGAACAATATTTTCTTCAATAATCTCACTATGCTTTATAGGCACATACACCTTATCCATATAAGGCTCCAATTCTTGGCTTAAGAAAAGAATCTTTCCAGTATCAATAACATTGTTAATCTCAAGCTTTCTATAACTTTCTATAAAATAGAAAGCATCCCTAACTACTGGAAAGAATTCTGAACTTGGAACCTCCCTGATTAAAGGGAATATATTAAACCATTCCACCTTTTTATCACGAGTTAGAAGTTCAAAAGCAAGTTTATAAGTAGATGACATTTTATTCAATGTATCTGTCCATTTTTTACGAAAATCTCTCTCATTTTCCTTTTCGAGAGTAAAAATAAAATATCTCCAGAAGGTATAAGACCAAAATAGATTTAAATTTTCATCTATTCTTAAAAGATTTCTATTTTTTCTAAGCTTTTCAATAATTCTTAATGTCTTTGCTTCACCATATGAAGAATTCAAGATAATTTCCTTAGTAGGTTTAAGCCCATCAAACAATAATCCTACATTTTTCTCTTCATCAGTTAAATTGGCAATATTAATAAATAGGAAAATAAGATCTCCTAAATATTCAATAAGATCAATATCCTTGGATACATCTACAAGAATATGGAGAGGATCTAAATTTAAATTTGTTTTAGGAGCTTTTTCATCTGGGAAGAAGGCAAAATTTCCTTCTTTCCATAAGGCAAGCCCTAATATAGCATCATTATCTTCACAGTTATCTGCCTTTATATGCTTAATTCTACCTTCTTCAAAATAAACATCAGTTTTTTTAGAACCATGAGTTAATTGTAGTCTTCCTGTTTTTCTACTAAAGGATAAAATCTCAAGAACTTCCCATAATGAAACGCTTTTCAAATCTCCATTTAAACTCATAGTTCTCTCCTTTTATATTATTTATTTTTTATTATGAGGGAAAGCTGGAAATGCTTTCCCCCATAAATATTATAACATAGTTTTAAGATAAATTTAAAATTTTTCCTTTTATAAATTATTTAATATTCTTTGCTACCAATTCATATAATTCAGGAGTAATCCTAAAACCAGTTTTTCCTTCTACAATAACAAGATCATCAATATAAAAATCAAGAGTAGTATTTGATGGAGCTTCCACATATAAGGTAAGGTCAAGAATAGAAACATTGGCAGGAATCTCATATGTACCAGAAAGTTCTACCCATTTTCCACTGGGCACATTATTTTCATGCTTTATCCAATCATATTGAGTATTAGAATCGGTATCATATTTTCTTTGCATAGTAAGACCTAAATATTGGCTTGATCCTGATTTTTGCATTACCCATACAGATATGCTGTAAACTTTTCCTGGTTTCAATATATCTTTTAATTGAATTTGTGCACCATGCCAACCATTACTTCTTCCTGAGACATATAAACTATACTTACCTGTATGTGCCTCTTTATCTGTTACTAAGATCTTGACATTATCCCCTCTTGCTGTCCATCCTTCTTCCTTGCCACTCTCAAAAGTTGTTATAACTAAAGCATTTGGAACACTTGGTACTGAAGCAACCTCTCTTTTAACTTCTTCCACTTTTTGAAGCTGCTCAGTTGTAGGTGCCTTTGCACAACCAACAATAAAGAGTAAAACCATCAATATGGTAGAGATCACAAAAATCTTTTTCATACCTCCTTATACCTCCCCTTTATTTAATATATATAAAAAACAAAGTCAGTAGCATATATAGGACCCTTTTAATGCTATATTCTTTCACCTCTTTCCCCTTTCTACCTATTCCAAGGAATTAAAATTTGGAGTGTTTCTATTTTTCCCTTCTAACTAATTTTTATTATATGAAAACGCTTTGCAATCGTTTTACCAAATTATAAAAAATATTTTATGTTAAGTCAATATTAAAGGAGAATATTAAGTAAAACTACAAAAAAGAACTAAGATAAGACCACATAATAATTCTTTTAATTTAGCTTTTTAAAACTTCTATTTTAAAAGGATTAACTTTTCTTATCTGAGAATTTTTATAAAATTATCGATATTAAAGAAAAATATCATTAAAAAAACTAAGTAAATGGTTCCAAATATAGTATTTCTTCTTGAAAGAATTATTAAAAAAATTTAGAATAAAACAAACTGAAAACAAAAAAAATTAAAGGAGAGAAGGAAGTATATGAGAAGACAAGAAAAAAAATCTCCAACAATGAAAGATGTGGCTAAATTAGCGGGAGTTTCTATAAGTACTGTTTCTCATGTGATAAATAAAACAAGGTATGTGGAAAAAGAAACAAGAGAAAGAGTATATGAAGCTATAAAAACTTTAGGATATAGACCTAACATTTTAGCCAGTAGTTTACGAAAAAAAATAACTAACACTATTGGATTGATAATATCCAATATTACAAACCTATTCTATCCAGAGGTTGTTAGAGGTGTAGAAGATTACCTCGCAAAATATAACTATAACTTAATATTATGTAATTCTGATGAGGATGTGGAAAAGGAAAAAAACTATATAGAAGTGCTATTTAGTAGAAGAGTAGATGGATTAATAATTACACCAAGTAAAAGTAGTGAGACAAGAGAAAATCTGGATTTATTTAGAGAAAAAAATATACCTATTGTTTTAGTAGATAGGAAGATAGAAGGTTTAGATGAAGACGTAGTTTTAGTGGATAATGTAAAAGGTACCCATGATGCTATAAATTATCTAATCAGTTTAGGACATAAGAGAATTGGTATAATTACAGGACCATTAGACACTACCACAGGGTGCGAAAGATTAGAGGGATATCTTAAAGCTTTAGAAGAGAATAATATTACAAAGGACGATAACTTAATCTATGAGGGGGACTTTAAAGAAAAGGGAGGATATGAAGGAACAAGCCATCTTTTAAACTTAAAAAATCCACCAACAGCTATCTTTACAAGTAATAACTTAATGGCGTTAGGAGCCCTAAAAAGAATAACTGAAATAGGAATAAAAATTCCCTCTGATCTATCCTTAATATCTTTTGATGATATGGAATGGTTCCCATATTTTTCACCACCCCTAACAGCTGTATATCAGCCAGCATATGAACTGGGTGAAACAGCGGTAAAACTTTTATTTGAAAGACTCAAAAGAGGAAGGAAAAAGAAAAAAGAGGTTATATTACCTACAAAATTAATAATAAGAGAATCATGTGCACCTCCTAAGAGGATATGATTAAAACATATAATGCTTATTTAGATATCGAAACCACAGGATTAAATCCTGTATCATCTTATATTACAGTTGTGGGTATACTTTTGGAAAATGATTATGAGGAACATTTTTACCAATTAATAGGACCCGAAATAACAGCTTATAATATTATGATCCTATTGGAAAAAGCTCATACATTATATACCTATAATGGATCTCGTTTTGACTTACCTTTTATAAAGGAAAAATTAGGTCTTGATCTTGAAGAATATATATACCATCAGGATTTAATGTATTCATGTTGGAAAAGGGGATTATACGGAGGATTAAAAAGAATTGAGCAAAAATTAGGTATTACAAGAAAATTAAAAAATATAGATGGTAGGATGGCTGTAATCTTATGGAATCATTATATTGAATATGGAGATATCTATGCTTTAAGTTTATTATTAGAATACAATCGTGAAGATGTTATAAATCTAAAAATATTGAAAGAAAAATTACTACCATTAAATTTGTAATTTCCAGCACTGGATATCCTCAGCATATATATCACCAAAAAGGGAATAAGACAAGGCCCTACAACCTATACAATCAGGCTCAGGACATAAATAGCACTTCCCCTTTAACTTATCCTTACTAAAATTCTCCCTAAACTTTACAATCTTTTCATAAATTATACTAAAATCATCATATAAAGCATTTCCTAAAATCAAAGGAAATCTTCTACAAGGATATATATCTCCGTTCGGCATAATGGCACATGATTCTCCTAAATTGCACAATGCTCCCCATATAGTATTTTTCTCAAAATCAATATAAAACGCTTTATAGGGTAAGAGATCTTCAACTTCACCATCAATCCAAAATGAAACTCTTTCTACCACTTCATACCATTCCTTATAAGAAAGAACCATTTCTTTAATCTTATTTCCTTCACCTAACGGAATAAATCTTTCAAGTATAAAACCCTTTGCTCCTACTTGTTCCGCAAGCCTATACATCAAATCTAATTCTTTATAATTATATTTTGCTAAAGTGAACATTAATAGAAAAGGATAGGAGATATTTCCAAGATTATTTATGACTCTCTTAAAAACCCCTTCTCCTCTTATAAAGTCATTAGTTTTTTCTCTCGCTCCCTCCAAAGAAACCTTTAAATATTTTAATTTTTTAAACCTATTAAGTTGATTTATATCTTTTAAATTTATTCCATTAGTTATTATATTAACATCTTTAATTACTTGAACTTTTTCTATTTCTTCTAAAAGTGGAATTAAATGAGGGAATAAAAAAGGTTCTCCACCCGTTAAATTAATGCTAACAGTCTCAAAGTTTTGATCCTCAAAGTAATTCACTAAATTATAAAAAATCTTTTTAATATCATCAAAAGATTTATCCTTTCTATTATCATAATTATCCTGATAACAGTGCTTACATCTAAGATTACAAAGATCTGTTAAATGCCATTGAAAAGAAAATTCTTTACCCATAAATAAATCTCTATATTTTGATATAATATGTATAAAAGGAGGTGATTTCCAATGGCTGAATGTAAAATACAGAATAATTTAAAGAAATGTAATTGTACTTATGAACCTTGCCCAAGAAAAGGTATTTGTTGTGAGTGTTTGGCATATCACAGAAGTCATGGAGAGCTTCCAGCATGTTATTTTCCTCCTGAAGTAGAAAGAACTTATGACAGATCAATAAGAAGATTCATTTCTTTGTATAAATAGGGAGGATTTAATCCTCCCTTTCTCCTTTTGGATCAATATGAACCACAACATCTGAATTTTCAATATTTTTCTTTATAGAATCTTGGACTCTCAAAGCAATTTCGTGGGCTTCTTTTGCTGTAAGATTATTTTCTACCTCAATATGTATAGTTATTACCTTTTGATTTTTATAATCATGCACCGATATATCATGATAGCTTAAAACACCTGGTATAGAACTTACAATACTTTCTATTTTCTTTATGAAATCTAATTTAGGGGCTTCTCCTATAAGAAAATTAGTAGAAGATTTAATCAAATCAAAACCAACTAAAAAAATTAACAAGGAAACAATAAATCCTAAAATACCATCCAAGATATACCATCCAAATATTGCAAAAACAAGACCAAGAGCCACAAGAACTCCTGCAATAGCGTCACTTCTGTGATGCCATGCATCAGCAATTAGAGTAGATGAATCAATCTTTTCTCCAAGAAAAATAGAAAAGCTTGCCATCCATTCTTTAAAAATTGCAGATACTATGAGTAGTAAAAAAACTATAAGATTAAAACTAACTTTCTGAGGATGCAAAATTCTTTCAAAAGATCCCTTAGCAAGCTCTATGGCAACTATGATAAGAAGCATAGCTATTACAAGGGTAGATATCTCTTCTATCCTACCATGGCCAAAAGGATGTTCCTTATCAGCAGGTTTATTCCCTAATCTAAAGCCAAGTATAACAATAACAGAAGTTAAAACATCAGAAAGAGAATGAAAAGCATCAGCTATAAGAGCAATACTTCTTAGATATACACCAGAAAAATATTTAAAGAGAAAAAGAATAAAATTACCTGCTATACTTATCCATCCTTCTAAATATCCCACATACTTTCTATCAACTTCTTTTTTAGAAAATATTTTTTCAAAAAGCCAGGCATTGAATTTCTCCATTGATTACCCTCCTATAAATAAAAAATTCCTGCAATTTGCAGGAAGTCCCGCAAGCATATTAACAAAGCCCACTGCCTTTGAATTTCAAGGCCCGGCTTTAAAGCCTGATCTTCCTTAAAAGAATTATATAAGATAAATTTTTAAAAGTCAAAAACACCAATTAATATTTAAAGTTTTTAACTGCTTCTATTAAAGCTCTTATGTTTTCTCCTGGTGTTCCTGGAGATACTCCTCCTCCCGCTGATAATATAATACCCTTCTTTTGTTCAAAATCTTTTAATATGCTTTCAACGCTTCTTTTTACATCTTCCTCTTTTCCTTTAACAAGAATATCAAGAGGTGGCACATTTCCCATAAGACATATTTTACCTTGTGTCATTTCATAAACATCTTTTATATTTTGAAGGTGAGTAAAATTAAAAATGTTGATTCCTAAATCTGGTAGATACTTATAATAAACATTGTTATTAGTATCATTATGATAAATCTTAACAGGAAAATCAAAAGTAGAGAATATCTTTTTCAAAGATGGATGTACAAATTCTAAATAATCATGTTCAGAGAAGAAACCCACTATATCATCTAAGACTAATATCCCTTCCACATCGTGCAATACTTCTATTTGAGCAGTAAGAAAATCAATCACAAGTTCTGTTGTAATATCTATTAGCTTTTTAGATTCTTCTGGATATAATTTTACAGATACTAAGAACTCTGTAACCCCCATTAAATGAGATGCTATTGCAAAAGGTCCTCTTGCAGCTACTATTTTTATTGATTCACCCATACTATTAATTTTGGGTTCTAAATATTTATATAGTTCAAGTACAAGAGGCATCAGCCCATCAGTCTTAGGATTTGGCTTTTTTACTTTCTTTAAAAATTCTGGAAGATCATCTGCAGAATTTATAATTGGTTCTATACTTGGTGTAGAATTTTCATAGAAAATTATTTTCGATCCAAATCCTGAGGGTTCTTGGGCCATACCATATTCAACCCAAAAATCAGGTATAAAAATAACTTCAGGAAAATCCTTTTTTATCTTTTTATAAGCCTCAAGCCATACCTCAGGAACAACATAAAACTGCAGATGAGAAATTCCTAAATATCCAGGAATCCATGGACTATCCACAATTAATGCTATAGGAATATTATCTTGTTCCTTAAGCTGAGCTGATTTTAATAAAATGTCCCAATCTTTTTCTTTCATTTTATTCTCCCCCTTATGGATATATTTTTCTTCCTTTTTCATCGGGAATTCTAGTTCTTCTGTAAAAATAAGTATTTATTACATCCCTCCATTCCTTTGCATGTTCCAACTGCATCTCCAGTCTCTTAGAAACCCTTTCAAATATTTTATCATCAATTCTTCCTTTTAATTCAGACCATTTACTTTTAAGAATTTCTACTTCTTCTACCCCTTCAAAATGAAGGTCATAAATTTGCTGTATAAGAGTCTTTCCAGATTTCAAAATAAATTTATATGGTACCCTATGGAAGAAAAGAAGTAAGTCTTCTGGACATTTATTTATATCATCATAAATCTCTCTCCAAGGAGAATGATATTGAAGGGTATAACCTGTTCCCTTTGAAGTTCTATCAACTCCTATAGCCTCATAATTTGCCCTATGATATGTACCCCAATGAGAATACTCATAACCTTCAGGATTTGGTCCATAATGATGGCCTGGATTCACCATCCAACCAAGTCCAAAGGGAGTCGTATACTTTTCATAAACTCTATGAGAATTTAATAACATATAAGAAATATTTTCTCTTACTTTACTATCGTCTCCAAAAGTTAACTTTATCCAATCATCTACTACCTTAGATATATCTTTATCTGGATTCCATGCTAATACCCCAAAAGTATAAAAATTTGCTTGAGCAAGATCATGTCCAGTCCAATTTGGATTATCTCCCACATTAGAAACTCCTGCAAAACCATTATATTTAGCATTAAAAATTCTTCCTTTCAAAATCTCTTTAACTCTTGAACCTTCACCTTTAGCATAAGTATCAAACTCTAAAATTTCCTTCCACAACGTTCCTAAATAACATAGATGAATTTGTTGACCAGTATACTCTTGGGTTATTTGCAATTCTAATATTTGATTGGTTTTTTCCATTCCACCAAAAAGCGGTGATACAGGTTCCCTAACTTGAAAATCCATAGGTCCATATTTTATCTGAAGTACTACATTATCATAAAATTTTCCATCTAAGGGCTTAAAGTTATCATAAGCTGCTTTCGCCCTATCTGTTTTATAATCTCTCCAATCTTGCATACAATTATATACAAAGGCCCTCCATATCACATACCCTCCATATGGCTCCAAGGCTTCTGCAAGCATATTTGCCCCATCCGCATGATTTCTTCCAAACACGTGAGGACCAGGATTAAATTCAGAATCAGCTTTCACTAAAAAGCCTCCAAAATAAGGAATATAATCATATATTTCTTCTGCTTTTGTCTTCCACCAAATAGAAACCCTTTTATCTAAAGGATCAGCAGTAGGAAGATCCCCAAGATAAATAGGAGAAGCAAAATTAATTGAAAGATAAATTTTTATTCCATAATCCCAGAATATATTGGCAAGCCTTGAAAGAACCTTCAAATATTTATGCGTTATAAGCTCTACTTCTTTTTTCTTCACATTCACATTATTTATTACAATACCATTTATACCAATAGAGGATAAAAGTCTGGCATAATCTTTAATTCTTTCACTTATAACAACTTTATTATCTTTAAAAAAAATGGAATTACCTGCGTATCCTCTCTCTACTGTACCATCCAAATTATCCCAATGATTTATTATTCTAAAATAAGATGCAGGATTATCTATATGATTTAAATTATCCAATTCTTCCCCTATTCTGAGCTTCTCTATTAATTTAAAAACAGCATAAACCAAAGCTTTTATATTTTTAGCTGTTATAATTAATATATCTTTACCCTTTTCATTTACCCTCTTGAGTATAAAACCCTCATTATTTATTTTTCTTTCCCATATATCAGCCTCTTTTATGATATCTTTTATTTGGTCTATAGTTCCAATCAAAACATACTTAGAAAAATCAAAGTTTCCTTTTATTACTTTTGGATTAATTTTAAAGGAATATTTTATAAAGTGTTTAAGCTCCTTGATAGGGACCTCAAGGGATCTTTTATTATCTACAATACAAATTGTTCTAAATAAATCCGAATCTTTTACCTTTATGGCCCTATAATCTAACCAGCACATATCATACGGTTTTACATTGCTCATTACTTAACTCCCCTCTCTCTGTTTTTTAAAAAATTATACCATAAAAAATGTTTGCACAATGGTTTTTTTAATATAGGTTATTTTATTAGTTTATTTTACTAAAAAATAAACCCTATACATATTTTTAAAAAAGTAGTAAAATAAATGTAAAATTTAAACATAAGAGGTGAGTTTATATATGCCATTAAAAGTTACAAAGATAAATGATAATATTACTTTGATACAAACACCAGAACAATCCTTTGTATCTAATTCATATCTTGTTTCTTTAAATGGAAAAGAAAGAGTGTACCTTTTGGTTGACCCTACACCCCAAGAATACTTTAAGGATTTAATCTTTACATTAAATGATCTTATAGGTGGAGTAGAAAATTTAGACTTAATCTACGTAAATCATCAGGATCCAGATGTTACATCATCTTTGGCACCTATAATGGATATGAATAAAAACGCCCTTCTTATTGCATCTGAAGACACATGGAGGTTAATAAGATTTTATGGAATCCCCAGAGAAAGATTTCAAGCTATAGAATTTTTCCCCAACAGAAAAGTAGTACTTAAAACGGATGACACCTTAGAATTCATACATACTCCCTTCTGTCACTTTAGAGGGGCATGGATGCTATTTATTCCAGAGAAAAAAGCTCTCTTTTCAGGTGACCTTTTAGGAGGGCTATCATCCAGAGAAGTTAATGGTGTATATGCCACTGAAGATTCCTGGGAAGGAATCAAACTTTTTCATGAAATATACATGCCTTCTAAAGAAGCCTTGAGACTTGCTATAGACAAAATAGGTAGGCTCACTCCTCTCCCCGAGCTTATATTACCTCAACACGGAGATATAATAAGAAAAAACCTAATAGTAGACTTTTTAGCTAAACTTAATGATTTAGAAGTAGGTTTAGATTATATTAAAAGATATGAATCACAACAACAATTTTACCTTTATGCCTTTAACGAAATTTTGCAAAATCTGAAGAATAACTATTCAGATAAAGAAAAATTAATGCAGAAATTAAAAGAGATCAATTCTTCTCCATTTTTCCCAGAATTAATACATTTTGAAAATGGAGTTGCAACAGAATTCAGGATTCAACCAGAATCAGCCATCGAATTGCTTTATGATAAATTTAGCGAGGATGCCACACGGGAAGAAAGAGAAAGTTTAAGAATTGATATAATTAAAACTCTCAGAAAATATAATCTTGACATTCCTGAAGGTATATTATATGAAAGACAAAGAGGGTCAGAAAATCCATTTAGAAGAATATTTAAAATATTCCAGAGGTGATATCAATGCCTATATTTGAGTTTAAATGTGAAGAATGTGGAGAAAAATTTGAAAAACTTGTATATTCTAATGAAGAGATATGCTGTCCTAAGTGTGGTAGTAAAATTCTAAAAAAGCTTATATCTTTGTTTGCCACATCTGGAATTGAACAAGGATCATCAGGTTGTTCTTCTTGTTCAGGAGGAAATTGTAGTTCTTGTCATTAAAAAAGAGGGAGAGGTTGTTACCTCTCCCTCCTAAATTTTAATTAATTCATAATCTCTACTTCCAAGCCCAATTTCTTCTGCATATTTTATTTGTAGACTCCAATCTATATTAGGATGTATAGCTTTAATTTTATCTTCCCCAGGATCAAAATTATTTGTTAAAGCTGTATCTTTTAGACCTATCTGTGCATTGATCAAATCACAAGATGCCTGATCTATGGCAACTATATCCCATCCCCCTAAAATCCCCACATCAGGAACAATATTAGCATCATGCCAACTTGCACAATCACAATCTGGAGATACATCCATTACAAAATTTATAAAGGCATATTTTGGTTCTTTTTGTTTCAGCATTCCATAAGTAAATTCTGCCATTTTCTCTTGCAATCCAATAGCAGATTCATTCCATAAAATCTTAATAGCGGACGTAGGACAAACAACTGCACATTCACCGCAACCGATACATAAATCAGGTCTTGTTAGCTTAGATTTCTTATCAACAAGTTCTAAGGCTCCAGTAGGACAGTGATTTACACATCTTTTACAACCAATACAAAGTTTGGGGTTAGGATCAGGTTTAAATTGGGCATGTTGCATTTGTTTTCCTGATCTTGGTGCACCCCCCATACCTACATTTTTTATAGCTCCACCAACTCCAGCACTCATATGGCCCTTTACATGAGTTAAAACTAAAAGAAAATCTGCATCGTGTATAGCTCCTGCTACTCTAATCTTCTTAAAATGCTTTAAATTTACTTCTACCTCCTTATAATAATCTCCATAAATTCCATCAGCTATTATTATAGGAGCTCCTACCGATGAATAGCCAAAACCATTGTAAATGGCTGATTCCAAATGATCCACAGCATTAGCTCTACCACCTTTATATAAAGTATTAGCATCAGTAAGAAAGGGTTTCCCTCCAAGTTCTTTTACTGCTTCTACCACTTGTCTAACAAATATAGGTCTTAAAAAGGCATGATTTCCTGGTTCTCCAAAATGAAGTTTTATAGCTACTAAATCTCCCTTTGCCATTCTTTCTTCTAAAAGTTTTTTGGCAAGTCTTTTTAATCTTCTCAATATAGATTGATTTTCATTCTTAGCCCTCAATGGTAAAAAATATATGGGTGACTTCATATATTTACCTCCTTTAATGCCTTAATAAAAAGATTAGGAATTTCATTATCTATACCAATAAAATGAATCTCATTAAAAAGATTTGGATTATCTTTTATAAAATCAATAACAGTATTTACAATATTTTTTGTGCCAAGCTCTGGTGGAAAACCAAAAATCCCGCAACTTATTGCAGGGATACTTATAGATTTAATACCCTTTTCTTTTGCAAGCTCTAAAACACTTCTTACTGCCTTTTGAAGCTTTTCTTGTTCATTTCCTTCTCCCCATCGAGGTCCTACAGTATGAATAACATATTTCGCCTTCAAACTTCCACCAGATGTAATTGTGGCTGATCCTACTGGAAGTGGTCCATATTTAGAAACATACTCATCGCTTTCCCTTTGTATTATTTCACCACCTGCTCTAACTATAGCTCCTGCTACCCCTCCTCCATGTTTTAAATAGGAGTTTGCTGGATTAACAATAGCATCTAAATTTTCTTGAGTTATGTCTCCTTTAACGACTTTTAACTTAACATTATTTATATCTTTTTCAAATAAAATTTCCATACCCTTTCACCTCCCTCTCAGTTTATTTTTTGTTATTATAAACCAAAAAGAGAGAAGCAAAAGGGCATGGGAAAAAAATATTACCTAAAAGATTAGCTATAAAGATAACATTTAACGACTCTTCCATCCACCTCTACATCAGGAACTGGATTTTTACATTTATCCATTCTATATGGACATCTGCTTATAAACTTACAACCTTTCATTTGATACTCTTCTTCCTCTAAAGTAAGAATCTTTATATCCTTAGTCCATTTTTTCTTTGGATCTGGTTCTGGAATAGATTCTTTTAGTAACATGGTATAGGGATGTTTAGGATCTGTTAGTACTTTATCAACAGATCCCATTTCCACAATTTCACCTCTAAACATTATGGCAATCCTATCACTAACATAATACGCTGTGGCAAGATCATGAGTAATATATAAAACACTTAACCCTATTTCTTTTTTAAGTTTTGCAAAGAGATTTACAATAGACATTCTTAAAGAAGCATCAACCATTGATACAGGTTCATCAGCTACAAGAAGAGTAGGATTAGTAAGCAAAGACCTGGCAATAGATATCCTTTGAAGCTGTCCACCAGAAAACTCACTTGGATATTTATTCACCACATCATTCCAAGTAAGTCCTACCAAATTTAATGCATTTTCAATTACTTCCTGATAATTATTATTTACACCAAGATTTTTAGCAGTTTCTATAAGGTAATTATGGACCATTCTCAATGGATTAAAGGTTTCAAATGGATTTTGAAAGACCGCTTGTACCTCTTTTCTAATAGACCTCTTATCTTCCTTTTGACTTTCTATCATATCTTTTCCTTTGTATATTATCTTTCCAGATGTAGGTTCAAGAAATCCTAAGATAATTTTGGCAACTGTAGTCTTACCACTGCCACTCTCTCCAGCAAGAGTAAAAATTTCAGACTCATCAATATTAAATGAGACATTATTAACAGCTCTAATCCTTACTCGAGAAAATACAGATCCTAAAGTAAAAATTTTTGTTAAATTCTCAACTCTCAATAATATCTCTTTATTCATAGCTCTCTCTCCTTTGAATATAAAAAGCATGCTACTCTATGTTCTGAATTTACATTTATCAATTCGGGTACATTAACTTTACACTCTTCCATAGCTTGACTACATCTGGGATGAAATCTACACCCAGATGGTGGATTTATAAGGGATGGTGGGGCACCTGGAGCACTGACTTTATAGGACTTATCTCCAATCTTAGGCAAAGCTCCTATAAGATATTTAGTATAGGGATGTAGTGGGTTCTCAAAAATTTCTGATGTGGGAGCTTCCTCTACAATCTTTCCAGCATACATGATAGCAATTCTATCAGATATACTTGCATGTACACCCATATCATGAGTAACAAGAATAATTGTATTTTTTAAACTCTTTTGTATTTCTTTTAATAATTGAATTACTGCTCTTTGAGCAACCACATCCAAAGCGGTAGAAGGTTCATCAGCTACTATGATCTTTGGATTAAGAATAGTAGCAAGAGCTATAGTAACTCTTTGTCGCATACCTCCTGATAATTGGTGAGGATAGGCATCTAAAACCTTTGTGGGCAATCCAAGTAAAGCAAAATGCTCTTCTATATTTTTTCTCCAAGTACTTTTATCTGAAATATCCACATGAGAGCCAATAAAATCCCAAAAAGATTCAATTATCTTTACTACTGGATTTAATACACTCATTGATCCTTGAGGAATATATGAGATATAATTCCACCTTATGCTCTCCAAGGATCCATTCATTGAGAAAATATTTTTATATTCGTTATCTATTCTATAATAAACTTTTCCATCAACCACATTTAGTGGTGGCTCTACCATACCATAAAGAGTTTTTATAAGAGTACTCTTTCCACATCCTGATTCACCAGCAATACCATAAATTTCGTCCTCTTTAATGGATATATTTATATTATCAACCGCTCTTACAGAATGAAGCTTACCCCCTATATCTAATAGATAATAAGCCTTTAAATTTTCTGCTTTTAAGATTTCCATTTCCTCACTCCTTTATAACTCTAATTCTTTGTATTCTTGTTCGAGGATCTAAATACTCACTTATACTTACAGAAAGTAGATATAAGCTTACAAAAAGCAATACCGATGTTACAACAGGAGTTAATAACCACCACCACAAACCTAAAAGCATTGCTTGATAACTTATAGCCCACTGTAAAACTGTACCTAAGGTTGGAATTTCAAGATTGGTCAAACCTAAAATAGCAAGAGTTATTTCCATTCCAATAGCCCATGACATATTGTTTATTAATGTTGAAAAAACAATTGGAATAACAAAGGGGAAATATTCTTTGAATACTAATTGAATAGTACTTGTCCCAGATAATAGAGCAGTATATGTAAAATCCCTTTCTCTCAAACTTAATATCTGGGACCTAATTACTCGAGCATCCCAACTCCATCCAAAAACACTCAAAATAAGACCTAAGCCTACAAAACTTAGTCTTCCTTTAATAAGAGATGAAATTAATATCAAAATTGGTAATAAGGGCAAAACTAAAAAACTATCATTTATTCCCATTAAAAATCTATCCAATCTTCCTCCTCTATATCCAGCTACAAGACCCACAATAATAGCTATTATTCGAGAGAAAAATGCAGCTATTATAGCTATGGTTAAAGAATTTCTTATGGCAAAAGTAAGTTGCCAAAATACATCTTGCCCTTGAGAATTAGTACCCAAAATATGTTGTAATGATGGAGGTAAATCTCTTGGAGCTACATTCCATCTTGTAGGATCATAGGGAGATACAAAAGAAAGTAAAGCTAAAAAAAGGATCAAACATATAATTATAAATCCTACTCTAAATTTTCCATCTCTTAGTAAATCTCTAAAGATGCCCATATTTTTACCTCTTCCTCTTCAAAATTTTTATCTATATCTAACACGAGGATCAAATAATGGATACAGTAGATCTATAAGCAAGATAAAGGTAGAAATACCAAAAATAGATATAGTGGCAATTCCCATAATTAAGTTAAAATCTCCTGTAGCAATTGCGTTATATAGTAAAGTTCCCATTCCTGGATAAGAAAATACTATTTCGGTAATAAGAGCTCCACTAAATATTTGTCCCATAGATAGAGCCAAATTAGTAACCTGAGGAAGCATAGCATTTCTAATCACATATTTAAAAGCGATTATTCTCTTTTTCACTCCCCCTGCCCTTGCATAAGTTACAAAATCTTCTTTTACAATATTTGAGACTATAAGCCTCATAGTTTGTAGTGTCACTGCAATTCCTAATACCATCATTGAAATTAAAGGTAAGAAAGCATACCTAAATAATTCAAATATAAATTTAATACTAAAACTTGGTACAACACCAACAGGCATACCACCACCCAAAGGAAACCATTTAAGAAGATACGAAAAAACGATAAGAGTTATAAGAGCAAATATATAATAGGGAATTGGCCTTATAACCATAGCTATACTTTCCATAACCCTTGCCCATCTTTTGTCATAATAAAAACCTACAATCCCACCTAAAATATTTCCTATAAACCAAGATAAAAAAGTACTTATCGTAAGAAGCCCTAAGGTCCATGGTAAAGAATCTCCTATAAGTTTTATAACTGGAATAGGAAATCTAAAAAGAGAGGGACCAAAATCTCCTTTTAAAAGTCTTCCCCAAAAAGCTAAATATTGTTCAAATAAATTTCCTTTCAATCCATATAACTCTTTTAAAGTCTCTGTCATTTTTTCTACTGCCTTTGGATCAAGATATGTACCCATTCTTGTAATAGTATTGATCATCTGTTGTACAGGGTCCACAGGGGTAAGACGAGGAACAAAAAAAACGATGGTTACACCAACAAAAATTACTAATAAATATTGTATTAACCTTGGTATCAGATATCTTTTAAGCATTCCATACCTCCTTTCATTTTTTAGCCCCCCTTTCGGGGGGCTTAATTTCTATTTCCTTCCTGTTGGTTTCAAGAATGGTAACATGTACTTGAAATTGGGCCAATGATGATATGGTATACAATATGGATTCTCTGCTGTTGGATAGTTGGTCCAGTAGTATTCATCATAGCTTGCTATACCTGGATAAGCACAAGTTGGAATTCCAGCCATTTCTTCAAATGCAATTTTTAATCCTTCTAATCCCAATGTTTTTACCTTTACACTGTTCCAGTCAGTATTTGCTAACTCCTCTATTACTTTATCCATCCTTGGATCGGACCATCTACTTGCATGACCAAAGGTACGTTCACCTATTGGTCTTACATATTCAGATCTCCATGCATTAAAGGTTCTATACATATCAGGATGTCCACCCCATGGTTCTGTTGCTGGCCAATCGGAAGAAGCATCAAAATCTCCTACTTGTAGCATTGTAGCCCTTTGCTCTGTTGTCACTACCTCTACATCTATTCCAAACTTTTTCCATTGCTGGGATGCGGAAAAACCATTTCTAAAATCAGGATGGGAAGGATTAGTGTGGGCAAGAATTGTTATTTTCCATGGTTTACCATCTGGTGTTAGCCATTTTCCATCTTTATCTCTCTTGAATCCATTCTTTATTAATAATTTTTCGGCTATATCAGGTGCATATTTGAACCATCCATAACCAAATATTGCCCTAATTTCTTTTGGATCATTTGGGACTGTATATCCTCTTTTCTTAGCATATTCAGCAAGTCTCATAGGTGCATCTGGATCATATACTTTAACTTTCTGACCATCCACAGTAATAGTAAAGTTCTTCATCCAACTTTCTAAAGGTTCATAATACCATTTCAAATACGCTGGAGTAGGAGGTACAAGAAGAGCTCCCATAGTAGCAGCACCATCAAAAGCAGTTGCTAAGTATTCAACTATATCAATTGATAAAGCTAATGCCCATCTAACCTCTTTATTATTATATGGAGCTTTTGCAGTATTGAAATATATACCTGTGATACATGGATCTACATTAACGATGTATGGGAAGTTCTTCATATATGCCCTTGCATATTTATTAGTAGATAATACTGATCTCAGTCCTTCCATAGTTAGGTCTGCCATATCTAATTGATGGTTATTTTGGGCAAGTACTTGTTTCTCGGTAGGTCCATAGTAGTAGAAGAGTACATATTTAGGTTGGGGCATTCCAAAAAGTTTTCCTGTTGGTGTCCTTTGCCAATCTTCTCTCCTCTGCCAGAGTACCCAATATCCACCTGGATCATAGCTATGTAATACATATGGTCCTGAACTTATTGGTGGTTTGAAATCAAAAGATACTGGATCTTTTACTTTCTCAAAAACATGCTTTGGTAATGGTCTACAAGCTCCCCATCTATCTAAGAAATAAGTATGAAATCTTGCATTAGGCTCTTTCAAATCAATTTTTACAGTATATTTATCTATCTTAGTTAATTTAGCAACCTCTTGGAAAGAAGCATAGTAACTCATTCCTGAATTACTTTTAGCAAGCTCTATTGTATAGATTACATCATCAGCAGTAATCTCAACACCATCACTCCAATAACAACCGGGTCTCAGTTTTATAGTTAGGGTTTTAAAATCTTTACTATATAGAGGAGAACTGGCAGCTAATGCATTAATTACTTTGCCTGAGGCAGGATCTACAATCCATAGTGGTTCTAACATGAGTTGTTGAATGCCTCTGTCTGGTGTACGCCACGTAGCAGCCCATACATTAAAATTATCTGGAGTAACCACTCTTCCAGTAAGAATATTGGCAATCAAAGTCTCATCTCTTGGTACGTTTGGTCCTAATTGTGAAAAGGCTGTTTGTGATAATGTAAATACCATTAATAATACTAAACTCAAGAAAACTAATTTCTTCATAAAATCACCTACCCCCAAAAACTTTATCCTTAAAGGATAGATAAAACTAAAAATAAAACTTTTTTCCACCTCCTTTTATTCATAGGAAACCTTTAAAGCAATCGTTTTATTTACTATTATAACCATCATCTTAGTTTTGTCAATAAATAAAGGAAGAACATAGTAAAAATACCAAAGTTAAACCTATTGACCTTTAAAAGATCGAGATTTATAATTATCTAAAATTTTGGTTATTTTGGATTTTTGGGAGGTGAGAGGATGAATACAGGATTAAAAATTAAAATGTACATAGGTGACATACTCTTTGAAAATCTATTTAAATATGTTTCTAAGGATTATGAAAAAAGAATTCCTAAACTTATAAATTTGGCAAGAAAATTTAGTCCTGATGAAGGTACTGATAAAATACTTGATAGTGTAGAGGAATATTTATGTAATGAACCAGCTGTAAAACGCTTAATTCACAGAGTATTTACCGATTACGATCCTGATTATGCAAGTAGAATCTTCACAAATGTAATATTAAATGTAGGATTTTTCTGGGTATATTTTGACAAGAGCAATCAAAAAAAGGACATTCCTACTCCTTACACTATCCTTATCAGTCCTACTATGAGATGTAATTTGAGATGTATAGGATGCTATGCAGGAAACTACAAGAAAGAAGACGATCTTCCTCCTGATGTTGTTGAAAGAATAATAAAAGAGGGAGAAGATATTGGTACATATTTTTACACCATATTAGGAGGAGAACCTTTTGTTTATCCAGAACTATTAGATATTGTTAACAGACATAAAAGATCTGTATTTCAAATTTTTACAAATGCAACTCTTTTAGATGAAAGCAAAATAGAAAGATTTTGGAAAAGTAAAAATGTAGTTCCAGTTCTCTCAATAGAAGGTGGACCCGAAGAAACAAATAAAAGAAGAGGTAATGGGGTATATGAAAAGGTTGTAAAGGCTATGGATCTTTTAAAAGAAGCAGGCATTCCTTTTGGTTATTCTATAACCCTTACAAGATACAACTATGATGCAGTAACTAAACCTGAATTTTATCAATGGCTGGCTGACAAAGGTGCTTTCTATGGTTGGACTTTCCTTTATATGCCTGTTGGAAAAGATGACGATCCATCATTAATGCCCACACCTGAGCAAAGGGCAGAGTATGGAAAGTTTATAAGAAAAATTAGAGGCCATTTACCCATATTCCCGATGGACTTCTGGAATGATGCACCCTATGTGGGTGGTTGTATAGCAGGTGGAAGAAAATATCTCCATATAAACAATAAAGGAGAAGTGGAACCTTGCATATTTACCCATTTTGCAGTAGATAATATTAAGGAAAAATCTCTTATAGAAGTATTAAATTCAGATTTCTTCAAAGAAATAAGAAAAAGACAACCATTCCATGAAAATCTTTTGCTACCATGTATGATTATTGATTCTCCATGGATTCTTAGGGAAATTGTTGCTAAAACAGGAGCACATCCTACTCATGATGGTGCAGATGATGTGATAACTAAATTCTCTAATATTTTAGATGAATACGCTAAGAATGTAAGAAGAGTACTTAATCCTATATGGAGAGAGGAATTCAATGGTAATATCCAAGAAGAAAATACTGAGGAAAAGATAGGAGTGAAATAAAAGGTGAGCCTTACAAAAAGGAGAATACAATTTTTAGAAACATTAAGAAGCTTATATAAAATATACAATAGACCAATTCATTATGAAGAAGTAGCCCAGAAGCTTTCTGTAAGTCCTGCTACAGCGTATGATATTCTCCAAAGTTTATCTAAAGAGGGTTATATAGATATGGTATATCAAAAAGATGCTAAAAATAGTAGAAAAGGACGAGGTAGAGTATTCTTTCTACCAAAAGAGACAAAAGATGAGATTCAACAAAATATTTATAAAGAGAATAATTTAGGAAAGTACTCTAAACCATTACTTATAGTAATTTCTTTTATAACGTTGTTACTTAGCGAAATAAAACTTTCCAAGGAATTAAAATCCTTTTTAGCTTTTCTATTAACCAATTATCAATCTAATTGGGAATTGATTCTCCTTGTAATACCTTTTTTATTAATGAGTTACGCAAAGAATCTATATAAATTAATTCCAGAAAGTAGTGTTAAAAAAAGTATTGATGATTATATAACATCCTTAAATCAATTGGCTTTAGAAGAGAAGAAAATATTAGTAAATTTTATCTTCGGGCTTCTTCAAGATTGATCTTCTGCGTAGGGAGGAATGGGGAATATCTTTATATTTAACATTACGAAATATTCTTCTCCATTCCTCCCTAAAAGGTTCTAAAGTAATATAATCTCTACGCATTCTCGGAGGATTTTTTAAAACTTCTCTATAAACATCCATCATCATTTGGGCTACGTTATCTGCGCTATATTCATGGGCAAGCATTAAAGCTTTCTTCTTATATTCCTCTCTAAAACTCTTATCTTCAAATAGTTTTATAATATAATTCCTAAACTCCGCATCATTTTTAGCTGGAATATACCAATCTTTATACGGTTCCTTATATTCCACATTATCCCTAAGAAGTAAAGGTAAACCACAAGAAGCAGCTTCCAAGACAGACATTGGAAAATTCTCTTGAAAAGATGGGAAAAAGAATATATCAGCTGAATTCAAATATAAAGGCATATCTTCATATGGGACAAGTCCTGTAAAAATAACATTAGAAGGAGCATTTTTAATCTTTTCATTCATCTCAATGTAACCAGCGGTTAATACAGAGAAGGGCTGTCCTCCAACCCATACGAATTTTATATATGGTAAACTTTTGGCCACCTCAATAAAAGTATCCACACCTTTTCGAGGTTGTAACTGACCAGAACAAATAGCCACAAAATCATCATTATTAATACCTAATCTTCTTCTACCTTCTTCCCTTAATTTTAAATCTGGATAAAATCTTTCTAAATTTACAGGATTAGGTACAAAAACAATAGGAGCCTTTACGCCTATCTCCTCTAAATCCCTTTTTACCCTTGGAGCTACTGCTATAACCATATCAGCTAAATTATAGTAATTTTTTAGGTAGAGAGTAAAAAAGGGAAGCCAAACATTAGCTAATATTAAACTTCCTAAGACTGATTCTGGAACTACATGTGCAGATATTACAAGCCTTTTACCAGTAAGAAATCCCTTACTTACTGCATATGGACCCGGAGTATGTAAATGAGCTATATCATATATTCCATTTCCATTTAGATATACTTCCACATCGTTTCTTTTTTTCAAAGCTTCCATAAGAACAAGAGTAGCTGTGTAAACCCCTTGTCCTTCTACCTTCCAAGCTTGAGCTTCTGAAACTATATTAACTTTAATTTTTTCCTGCATTGCTATTCACCCTTGAAATCCTAATAAAACCTGCACAATTTAGAATCTCAATACCATTTCTCTCCAAATAATCCAAAAGAATATTCATACCTAAGGAATCAGAAGCCATATGCCCTGCAATAACCACATTAATATGATATTTTTCAGCCTCTTTCCTATGTTCTTCACTCATATGCATCCCTACAATCGTTCCTACACCCACTTCTGATAGCTTAGAAATCACATCTACAGGACCTTCCGTTCCACCTGTCATATCTACAAAAATCTTCCCTGCTCTATTTTTAGGATTACCAACAAGGATTTTAGGAGGATTATTTCTTCTTCCCGCCTCTTGATATTCTGGTATTTCCTCAAGTATATCCAAAACTTCTTGTAAATTATATGGAGTTCTCAAATCAAATATTTTCTGAAGATAAGTAGCTACACAATTATCTGCAGGAGTATGACAGCACATGAAAGGGATATTTAACAATCTTGCTGCATCTACACTTTTATTATGATTAGCTGGCATAACTTTTCTTTCTACTTCTAATATTCTGGGATACATAACACCTTCTGCATAGTTAATAGGTATACCAATCTTAGAGAGCAAATCTTCTTGTAAATGCATAACCTCATAAAAATTTGCATAAGCTTGACCAGCAGGATGATGAGAAATCACTAAATCTATCTTAATACCATTTCTCTCAAGCTCCTTTGCTAAAAGAATTTCCGAAGTATCAATATCAATTCCTACAAGAACTCTCTTTACTTCCTTTTCAGTATCCCCATTTAAAATTCTTGTATCTGCATAAGGATTAAATAACTTTTCTTTGTCAAATTTATCTTTACTTTTTTCATCCATTTTCTCATAATCTTTTTTAGTTCTCTCTAAAATCTCTTGAACTTTATCCCATCCTCTTGGATCATTTTCCATACCAAGCTTAACAAAAAGCTCATATATTTCTTTTACTTTCATATCTCTAAAATCCTCCCAATTTACTTTATCTATTCACCCAAATTACTTATATTATAACAACAAAAATCTTTTTAAACAAAAAAGGGACTATCCTAATTCATATTTAAAAATAAAGGATAGTCCCTTAAATAGTTTATAGATTTATATTTCAAAAAACTATTTTATCTTCTTTCCCCAAATTGCTATACCTTTTTCACTTAAACCAGTAAAAACAAGAGTAGGTTTCCAATTTTCAAAATCCCATGCTGGCAAAATTTTCACAGTCTCTAATTCATATTTTTGTTGTTTTTCATCTACTATCCATTTAATTTTTAAAGTATTAGGAGACAAAAATTCCCAAATTCCTCTTTTATTATTACCTTCTATATATCCATTATCTAAAAAATTAATTTCTTGTGATTCTGCTTGTATCTTTACATAAGGATCCAATACAATTCTCTCCCATACTCCTATTACTAAACTTTGAGGAATTTCCTGAATTTTCTCCCCTGCATATCTTTCAGGTGATACAACTGGCCATCCATCATCTGTCCATACAATTCTTCTAATATGTAAATACATCCAATTTTTATTGAGGGCTGGTCTGGCATGATGTACTATATACCAGTCATCACCATCTACAAGTACAGAATTATGACCTGGAGCTATCCAGCCATCATCATTTTTAAACTTATAACCTCCAAGTATTTTAGTTCCTACTTCATCGGGAGGAAGTGTTAAATCGGTCATTAAATTACCGTTATAATCCACATAAGGTCCTGTAATTTTATCAGATCTTGCAACCCTCACATTATAATCTGAGAATAATGAATCATAAGAAACAAAGAGATAATATTTCTTGAATTTAGGATTATATATTATATAAGAGCCCTCAATTGCTCCAGAAACCGTTCCTTTTCTCCTTGCTATATTTATACCAAAACCCTTCTCTGTTGGTTTTCCAGTCCTTTTATCAATTTTAATCAAATATATACCTGTCCAAAAAGATCCATAAGAAAGCCATGTATCACCATTCTCATCAAAAATTAAGCAGGGGTCTATAGCATTAACAGGATCTCCCTGTTTTGTCTTTATTACTAAACCTTCATCCTTCCATGGTCCTTCTGGATTGTTAGATGTGGCTAATCCAATATATGATTGATTCTTTCCAAAAGTAGATGCAGAATAATAAAGATAGTATTTATTATTGAAGAATTTCACATCAGGAGCCCATAATGTAGAAGCTTTACTCCACTCAAATGCCTCTTGAGGAATACCTTTAAAAACATATTTATCATTGTCAAAAACATATCCAACAAACTGCCAATTTATAAGATCCTTTGATTTTCTTATCTGAATTCCAGGTCTTGGAATTCCATAAGCTTTTACGTCAGTAGAATAAATATAGTACCAACCATTATGAGCCTTAATTATGGAAGGATCATGGACATTATTAATTGACCACTTTTTTTCATCGTTTACAATAGAAGAATCAAATAACTCTATTTTTGGTGGCTCAGGAGGATATAAAATACTCTGAGTATAAACATTTTTACAAGATACAATTAACAACAAAATAGTTATCAATATTATCTTTTTTATCATATTATTTTTCACCTGCGCTTAAAGAAATTCCTTGCATTAGATATTTATGGAAAACAATAAATATAATTAAAGTTGGAGCTACCGATACAAATGCCCCTGCCATTAATGGTCCAATGCCTCTAAAAGGATCTCCCCATCCTGCACTAAACCTAACTAATGCTATAGGAAGAGTTAACTTTTCAGGAGAATTCAATACAAGTAAAGGCCATAAGAAACTATTCCAAGATCCCAAAAAGGACATTAATGCTAAAGTGGTTAAAGCTGGCTTAACATAAGGCAAAACAACAGTAATTAAAAATCTTAATCTGGAACAACCATCAATCCACGCTGCATCCTCTAATTCTCTTGGAATACCTAACATGTATTGTCTTAATAAAAATACTCCAAATGTACTTCCAAGACCAGGTAATATCAATGCTAAATAGTTATCCATAAGCCCTAAGCTATGAATAATAAAATATTGAGGCACCAAAAATAATACTCCAGGAAAAGCAAGAATAGCTACATAGCTCCAAAAAATTGCATTTCTTCCTCTAAATCTTAATCTTGATAAAGCATAAGCAGCTGGAGTAGCTATAACAAGCCCCAAAAAAGTTGAAATAATTGCCACAAAGAAACTGTTTATTATTCCCCTCATTACACTTATACCACTGGCAGGTGAAAATACAATTTTATAGTTTTCTAAGGTAGGTTCTTGAGGGATCCATCTTGGAGGATTCTCAGTTATAGCAACTTGTGAGGATTTTAATGATGTGGATAACATCCAAAAAATAGGGATATACCAAATAGCAGCAATAATCCAAAGTATAATAGACAATACTATTCTTTGTAGCTTTTTATTACTCTTAAAGAGTTTCAGACAATTTTTTTCTTGCATAATTTCACTCCTCTGCACTCCTAATTGTCTTGGTAAGCATAAAGAGTTGAATCAAAGCAAAAATTAACACAATTGCAAATATATACCATGAAATAGCAGCAGCCTGTCCTAATTCTTGACGGGTAAAACCAATTAAATAGAGATAGTAAACCATTGTTCTGGTACTTCCTGCAGGTCCTCCTCCGGTAAAGAAATACACCTGATCAAATAACCCAAAAGCTAAAAGTACTTGTCTTACAACATCAAAAAATAGTACATTTCTCATCCAAGGAAGAGTAACATTCCAAAAAATTTTCCAAGGACCAGCCCCGTCAATTTTTGCAGCCTCATATTGTTCAGGAGGTATCCTTTGTAAAGCACCAAGATATAGTAAAACACTAAATCCAACTATCCACCATACAGTGGTTATAATTATACAAAGCCATGCTCTTGCAGGAGTCTCAAACCAAGAAATAGCTTCCCTAAGAATACCAAATTTTGTAAGGTAATAATTTAGAAGACCTGTTGGATAAGATGCATATATCCACTTCCAAGTTGTAAGGATACCAACAGAACCAAAGAATGTGGGAGAAACAAAAGCTATTAATAACCATAATTTACCATAAACCTTTTGGTTAAGAATTAAAGCAATAATCATAGCAACTATAATTACTAACGGTATACTGACAATAGCAAAAATTACTGTATTTTTTACTGCAAGCCAAAATCTATCATCTGTCCAAATACGCACAAAATTCTGAAAACCCACAAAAGTTTTTTGTCCTAAAAGGTTCCAATTATAAAAACTAATCTGTATATTTGAGATAAGTGGAATAATAATAAATAAAATAAAAAAGAAGAAATGGGGGAGCAGGAACCCCCAGTTCCCAAGCTCCCACCATAATTTATTAGAGAAAATTTTCTGTTTCATATTAGTCATTTCTTATCTCTCCCTTATAAACTACTTTGCTGTTGACCAATAATCATCAAGAATTCTTTGTACAGCCTTTTCAGCTCTTTCCATTGCTTGTTCAGGAGTTAATTTTCTTGTTATAAGTACGTCCTCTAAATAGACTGCTATTTCATCTAATACTTCAGAAATATAAGGGAAGAATTGGAATGTTTTTACATATGGCAATTGTTGTGCAACCACATATATATGGGGTAGTTTCTTCTTTAATTCATCAGAAGTAGCTATAGATCTTCTTGAAGGAGTTTGCCCTGCTGCATACCAATCAAGAGCATGATCCCATAAATACTTTACCCATTTCATTGAAGCTTGATATATCTTAGGATCTTGAACCATAACTTCAGGTAGAGCTATAATGTGGGAACCACCAAATACTGCTTTTGTAGTACCTACTTGTGGACATGGAGCATATCCAAAATCCTTACCAAGGGCTTGTAACCATGGATTTATAGTCCATATTCCAGTAATTAAAACGGAAGTTTGACCTGATTGGAATGGTGGACCTGGATCTACAGCAGCCTTTGGGAAAATACCTCTTTCTTGAAGATCCATAAGGAATTTAAGGGTTTGAACAGCTGCGTCTTTAAATGCTGGCTTCTTAAAATCAGGAGTTAAAAGATCTCCACCAAATTGCCATAGAAAATGAACAAATATCCAAGCCCATGTAGGATTTTCATAGTAAGGTGTTAATCCTTTTGGTGTTACTTTCTTTAAAGCTTCCATTGCCTTAATAAACTCTTCCCTTGTTCTTGGAGGTCTCTCAGGATCAAGACCTGCTTTTCTGAAATTTGCCTTATTATATGCCATGTAAAAAATCCATACATCAAGAGGTATTCCATAATACTTGTTATCTTTAACTAAACCATTCAGTAAATTAGGATAGACATCTTTGATGTTTATTCCGTATTTTGCTAATTCTCCTAATGTGAATCCCTTCATTTGATTAAGATACATTGGCAAATCAAACTTTCTAATAAGAAGAACCTGTGGTGCAGACTTTGTAGCCAAACCTGTTGATAACTTTTGCTTATATTCAACTGAACTACCTACGACCATATGAACTACATTTACATCAGGATTTTCCTTGTTGAAATTCTGTATTATCTGGTCCATATATGCACCATCAGCACCACTTAATGGGGTCATAAAAGTAATTTGAACTTTGGTTTGAGACGAAGCAACATTAAGAATAAACAAAAGAAGAATCAAAAGGATACTTAGTGGAAGAATCTTTTTCACAGCGGTCACCTCCCCTACTTTAATAAAATTTTCAATAAAAATTTTATCAATGAAAAATATAAATGTCAAGTATGATTTTTAAAATCCTTTTTTTATCTATATTTTCTTCTTATATTTAATACACTAATCTAATTCGAAAAGGTTTTCGTAAAAGTTATTAAAAAGGGGAAGCTTCAATATATGCTTCCCCTTATAACTTTATCCCACTTTATTTTAAAAATGGATTTTCATGAGGATATCTTTCATTTGGCCCTAAGTTGTAATAAATTTCCTCTATACCAAGTAGTTTCAGCACCTCATATATATATTTTGCTACATGCTTAAAACCAACTGCAGTGTGATGAGGAAATCTCTTTTCTAACATTACATATCTATAGAATCTTCCCATCTCTCTTATTGCAAAAACACCTATGCTACCAAAAGATTTTGGATCCATATCAAGAATTTCTCCTTCAGCAATATATGAAATCAATCTTGCATCAGGAGTTGCATGTAACCTAAATATGAGCATCTCACCAGGTCTTAATCTTCCCTCCAAGGTACCTCTGGTAATATTAGGTTCCTTATCTGGCTCCATTAATCTATGCATAATCAATTGATATCTCATAGAATAATCTACAAGACAACAAGAAGGAGTGTTTCCACAATGAAATCCCATAAATAGATCCGTAGGTTTATAGTCTTTCATTTTGTCTTTTTGCTCTTCCATAAGATCATAAGGTACAGTATTATTTACATCTAAAAGAGTAGCTGGCATCTCACTGGTAGTATAAATAATATATTCACTAAGTGCACCATAAACATCAACCTCGCAAGCAACAGGGATTCCTCTTGTTGCAAGTCTTGAATTTACATAACAAGGAACAAAACCAAAATATTTCTCAAAGGCTGGCCAACACTTATTTGCAAATATACCAAATTCGGAAGCACCTAAGTTTTTCTCCATAAAATCAATTAAAGCAATTTCATATTGAGCCAATTTTCTTAGCAATTCTGGATATCTATTTCCAGTTCCAAGCTCCTTAGCCATATCTTCCATCACTTCAGGAATTCTTGGATCGTTTTCAGCACTCCTATACACATCGTAGAGATCTAATTCACTATTCTCCATTATAGAAACACCTATATCATATAGAGGCTTTATAGGTGTATGCATGGTAACAAAATCTTGAGGCCTTGGACCAAAGGAGAAAATCTTTAATTTCTTTAAAGCAAGAATAGTTCTTGCTATTGGTATAAAATCTTTTATCATTTCTGCAATTTCTGAAGGTAACCCTACAGGATAATGTGGTATATAGGCTTTTACATTTCTTAGACCAAGGTTATAACATAAACTTAGAAAACCACAGTAAGCATCCCCTCTACCATTGAACAAATCTTTACCTGTTTCCTCTCCAGCTGCACATACCATAACAGGTCCATCAAATTTTTGAGCAAGCAAAGAAGTAGGACCTTCGGGACCAAAATTTCCAAGATAAATTACTAAAGCATTTATCCCTTTCTCTTTAATTTCATTTAAGGCTTTAACAGTATCATTTTCGTTTTCAATAATTGTTTCCACATTTATTATAGGTATTCCTTCTTTATTACATTCCTCAATTACCTTATTTTTTCTATTACGAGAAAGCTCAATAGGAAAACAATCTCTACTTACAGCTACTATACCAAGTTTCACTTCAGGAACATTTTTCAAGAAAATCACCTCCTTATTTTATTTTTGCCCATAAACCTCATGAAACCTCTTAAACCATTTTTCAACCTCTTCCTTAGGGAGAAGATCAGGTTTCCCCATTGTCAAAGCCAAATAACAAGTCTTAGCAATTTCTTCCACCATCACAGCATATTTCAGAGCTTCTGATGGGGTCCTTCCAAAAGTAAAAACACCATGATTTTTTAAAAGCACTGCTGGTACAAAAGGTAAATGCTTCTTTACCCATTCTGGTCTTCCTTCTTTATTTATTACTTCTAATAACGCATTTCCTACATCTTCCAACGGTAATGGAGAAGCATATCTTGCGACAGGTATTTCTTCACCAAAATAGTCTGCATGAGAAGTAAGATAAACAGGAATAGGTTTACCTAATAAGGCAAAGCTTGTAGCATAGGGTGAATGGGTATGAACAATACCACCTATATCTTTACGGCCTTTATAAACAACAAGATGTGAAAGAGTATCTACCGAGGGTTTCAAATCTCCTTCCACAATGTTTCCTTCAATATCTACTACTACCATCTTTTCTGGTGTTAAATCTTCATATTTTACCCCGCTTGGTTTTATAACTATATATCCTGTCTCAAAATCTCTTCCACTTACATTTCCACTTGTCATAACAACAAGATCATTCTTAGGAAGTTCCATATTCATCTCATAGACTTCTTTTCTTAACTTGGGTAACAGCATATTAACTACCCCTTTTTATCAATTTATCTTTTTCAATCTAATAACATTCCAAGATAATTTTGGAAGTAATACCTCAAGAATATTGTTGTTAACTTTGGCATTATATGCTAAATGAGGTACAACCTTATCAGGATTTTCAGGAGTATTTCCTGCAAAAGGATCATCGTTTTCATATACTATATTTTCAATTACATTAAATTTTTCAAATCCCTTCAAGTTATACTCTACTAATAAATCTTCCTTGGCATCTCTATTAACAGCAAAAATATTTATAGTATCTTCTTCCTCATTATATGTTGCAATAGTCTCTATAACGGGCACATCTGTATAAAGCCTTGAATCATATTTAGGAGAATCTATCTTGGGGTTTAGAACTACTCCATGTCCATAATTTGAGGCGTGCAAGAAAGGATAATAAATAGTTTGTCTATATGATATACCACCCTTAACTGTCATTATGGGAGCCAACACATTAACCAATTGAGCTAAACATGCAATTTTAACCCTATCAGCATGTCTTAAAAGCGTTATGATCATGCATCCCACAAGCACAGCATCAGCAAAATTATAATCTTCCTCAAGAAGCGGTGGGGCTATCTGCCATGGCTCAACTTTTCTATCTTTTTCAAATGAATGATACCATACATTCCACTCATCAAAAGATATATGAACATCTTTCTTAGCTCTTTTAACAGCCTTTACATAATCTATTGTGGACACTACTGTCTTAATAAATCTATCCATATCTAAATTCTTTGCCATAAAACTTGCTAAATCTGGATTATTAGGTAATTCAACAAACTCAGGACCACTTGGGAAATTGGCATAGTAATGGAGTGACACATAATCTACCACATCGTAAGTATGCTCCAAGACTATCCTTTCCCATTCTGGAAAAGTAGGCATACTAGGACCAGAACTTCCACATACTACTAGTTCTATGTTTGGATCTACCTGTCTCATAACTTTTGCTACTTCTCTTGCTAATCTTCCATATTCATGAGGTAATTTATGTCCTATCTGCCATTCCCCATCCATTTCATTGCCAAGATTCCAAACTTTTATTTTATGCGGTTCTGGATAACCATGCTTCCTCCTTAAATCACTATAAAAGGTACCTCCAGGGAAATTACAATATTCTACTAAATTTCGTGCTTCATCAATACCACGAGTCCCCAAATTTACTGCCATCATTACTTCAGAATCGACCTTCTTTGTCCAATCTACAAATTCATTTATTCCAACTTCGTTTGGTTCTATACTTCTCCAAGCAAGTTCAAGCTTTTTAGGCCTTTGCTCTTTAGGTCCTACGCCATCTTCCCAATTGTATCCTGAGACAAAATTACCCCCAGGATATCTTATAATTGGCGTTTTAAGAGCCTTTACTAAATCAATAACATCCTTTCTAAATCCTTGTTCATCAGCCTGAGGATGTCCAGGCTCATAAATCCCTGTATATATAGCTCTTCCTAAATGTTCAATAAAAGACCCATAAATCCTTTTGTCCACTTCTGAAATCGTAAAATCCTTATCCAGTATAACTTTAGCTTTCTTCATAACCTTACAACCTCCTTATATCTTAAGTAGATTCTCTTACCATCAATTTAGGAGTAAAAATTTTTTGAAATAAGGGTTTCTCAGTATTTTCAGTATTTAAGATCTCTAAAAGAGCTTCTGCTGCTTTTACTCCCATATCATATTTTGATATATCAATTGTTGTAAGAGACGGATTTAATAGTTCTGTATAATCCAAATTATCGCATCCTACTATAGCTACATCATCAGGTATTCTAAGCTTCATATTTTTTAAAATTTTCATAACTTCCACTGCTATAGAATCACAAAAGCAGAAAATAGCAGTTGGTCTTGTTTTATTAGAAAAAATATTTTCTACAACAGCTTTTAAATCTGAATTTGGATGTAAGGAATAGATAAGTTTTGGATTAATCAATAAACCTGCCTCTCTTAAAGCAGTTTTGTATCCTTCTAACCTTAATTTTGCACTTGAGTTTCTCCATGAGTTTAGAAAAAAAATCTTTCTATGCCCTCTTTCTATTAAATGTTCTGTAGCAATTTTTCCCACTAAGTAATCATCACAAACCACATAATTGGTATTTTCATCAACTGTTTTTCTTGCCACCAATACGAAGGGTATTTGATTTTCATAAAGGTATTTTACGTTTTGGGATTCATATTCAATAGGGGCTAATATAAGGCCATCTACTCTCTGTTCCCTTAATGTAAGAATAGCTTCTTTCTCTTTTTTAGGATCCTCATTGGAATTATATAAGATTAAATTATACCCTCTTGATACCAGAATACTTTCTATACCACTCACCAAATTAGCATAAAATGGATTTAATATGGTAGTAATAATTACTCCAATTTTTTTTGTTTTTCCAGACAAAAGACTCCTGGCAAGAGAATTAGGTACATATCCCAATTTTTGCGCAGCCTCCAGAACCCTTTTTCTTGTGGCAGGACTAACCTCTCCTCTATTATTAAGGGCTCTGGAAGCAGTAGCAATTCCAACACCAGCTAATTTTGCCACATCTCTTATTGTAACGTGTCTCACTTTAATCTCCCTCTTTTTTTAGTAAAATTTATACTATATTTTTAAAAATTTTTCAATATAAAAAACGAGGTAGGAGAAGATTAAAAACTTCTCCTACCTCATATAAAAAATAATTTATTGTTTTGTGGCAAGAGACAATACTTCAGAATCAGTTAACACGCCATTGTAAATTCTTAAATCATCAATTGCCCCTTTGAAAGGTGTATCCCAGTAGTTTACTCCTAAAGCAAAAATTGTATCTTTTCCAGTAAAAAGATCGGGAAAACCTATATTATCAAATTTCTTTTCGCCATTTATATATATCTTAATATTACCATTATTTACAGTTACTGCAATATGGTACCATTTACCTATTTCTAATGTGCATCCTGTTTTTCCATCATACCATCCTTGTCCATTATTGTAATTTGACCATACTGCAATTTGGTTTTGTGGATTATATAAAGGATGACCACCTGGAATTATACTTAACCATTCATTTGGATTATCTTTCTTAACAACCCCAAAAAAGACTGGAGTAAAATAGGAAAGAGCCTCTGCATTTAACCAAAGCGATATACTATATTGATAAGTAGATATTAAATTATCAGGTAATTGTATTCCAGAAGAACCATCTAAATAAACTGCTTTTCCATCAATTCCTGTAGTGTAAATAATATTACCTCCAGAAACCCCTAATTTATTTCCACAAACTTTTCCTTCTCCATAGTTTCCAGTTGCATCACTTAAGTTTTCCTCAAATTTATAATGGGCTAACAATACTGCAGAAGAAACTGTTACTTATTTAGTACAACCTGATAAAAGAATTATTAATATGGTTATAATTATTAATAAACCAATTTTTTTCATACACTTAATTCAACCTCCTTCATAAAAGCTACTTTCCTAAACTTGCAAGTTCTTTTACCTCTTCATCTGTTAGAACTTTATTATATATTCTCAATTCATCAAGTTTACCTTTAAAAGGTGGATCCCACCAATTTACTCCTAAAGTTATTACAACTTTATCTCCTCTAAATAGATCTTGTACTTTCTTACCTTCAAATCTTTTTTCTCCATTTATATATACTCTAACTAAACCATTATCTACAGTAACAGCAAAGTGATACCATTTATGAGTCTCTAATTTTACGTCGGTCCATCCATCGAACCATGCACTTCCAGACCAGAAACCAGCTCTACCTTCAAATAAAGAATGCCCTCCTGGAACTATACTTATCCATGTATCAGGGTTTACTGCTGCAAAAAATGCAGTAGTATAATAATTTAATTCTTCAGGGTAAATCCAAAGAGCTATTGAATATTCATATGTCTCTATAGGTCCTTCATAAAGTAAAACTCCAGAATTTCCATCTAACACTAATGCCTTACCTACGACTCCTTCTCCAAAACTTACTTGTCCACCTTCTTGCCCAATTTTAGGACCAATAACTTTACCTTCTCCTAACAAACCATTAGCATCTTTTAAATCTCCCTCAAAAGGATAATAAGCCACTAAACCTTTAGGAAGTTCAAGTTTTTGTGGTATCTGTTGAATTTGCTGTAAAGATGTTTCTCCTGTTTTAGTACATCCGGCAATCATCAACAATATAACTAAAATCCCTAATATATTTATTAACTTCTTCATCTTTTAAACCCCCTTTTAATTAATTTTTAACCTTGAAACTATCTTTATAAGCACTATAGCTTAAAAAAATTTCTTAAATATCACCTCCCCATTATCCTTTTCTGGAAAGGTTTCCATTAACATATAAAAATAATTATTCAATAAAAACCAAGTCATTTTATAATCTTATTTAATAAAACTTTTATTCAAATTTTAATGTCATATTTTTAAATTGTCAATAGACAATAAAGGGGGATTATAAAAATCCCCCTTTATATGTATTAGTAAACTTATTTTTTCTTTATCCTAATAATAGTTAAAGAATACTTAGGAAATTCATAAACAAAATTATCCCTAACCCCATTAAAGGTTGTAATCTGAGGGAATATTTTTTTAGGATTATCCATAGAATTTTCATCTTTTAAATTATCAGAGGTCAAAACTGTTATTTCTGCATCGGGTAATATGGATTCATTAGAAAGCCCCTTTAATAAGATGTTAATTTTTTTGTTTTCTCCTGAAATATTCACTACTTTCAATATCACATCTCCATTCATATCCTCTACAGCATTAGCATAAATCTCTTTCTTTTCCATTTTATCCTCTACATCGTGAACCAATACTCCATCAAGATAACAACGGATTCTATTTCCATTTACTTCAATCTTAATATCATACCATCTATCTTCTATAACTCTAATATTAGCGGAACTTCCTATTATACTTTTTATTCCATTTACAGATTTTTCTATTGCGGTATAAGAATTTCCCCAACCTCCTATATTCCACCAGTAGAAATTATCAAAATCTTTTACACCAAACATGATAAGGAATCCTTCTCTACCAGAATTCTTCTTTGCCTTTACTTGAATAGTATAATTATTCCATTCTTTATTTCCTGTTACAGCAAAACAATTTTCAGAAAGAGTAGATTGAGAGAATACACCATTCCTTTGTGTCCATATACCTCTAAAAACAATCCAATTTTTCATAGTATCTTTAAAATTATCCTCATAAAGGACATTTTGAGTATTATTATCTATTATTTTTAAGTCTTTATACTCAACTGCAGTTTGCCAAGACCCCAAACCTATCATTCCTGTAATATTCATTTTAGAAGGATCTTCTGGGATATTTAAATTCATAGGTAAAATATATCTACCTTTATTCTCATTTAACATCTTAATTACATAATAATTTGGTGTAGCATACGAAGATTTATTATTAAACCATATAAGATTTGGTCGCCATTGACTTACTCCTTCTTTTCCAAATAGAGGTGCATAAGAAATCATTTTTACTACATCCGAATATTTCTCAATATTTATAAGATAAGCAGCTTCTGCTAACGCAGACTCTAAATTATTTCTTCTTCCTTGTCCATGAGCAGCATATTCTCCTACATATACTTTATAATTTTTATCATAATTGGCATATCTTTCAGTATTAGATAAGAACCATTCAGGTGCCATATAATAATGCTCATCCACTAAATCTGCTTTTCCTTTACTCTTAACCCAATTCCAACCATCATCAAAAATTTTCCCACTTGGAGAAGGTCCTACCCCAAAAATTACATTCATATTAGGGTATTTTTTCTTTATAGCATCATAAAATTTCTCATATCTCACATAATAATCGTATCCCCACTGCTCATTTCCTATCTCTATATATTTCATATTAAAAGGTTCAGGATGCCCAAGTTGAGCTCTTACAGCTCCCCATTTTGTATTCACTGAACCATTTGCAAATTCTATTAAATCTAAAGCATCCTGTATATACTCATCAAGTTTATCCAAAGGTATCATATCATTCGGGCCACCTCCTTGAAATGACATACCACAATTTATAACAGGAACAGGCTCTGCTCCTATATCTTCACAAAATAGAAAATATTCATAAAATCCTAACCCTAAACTCTGGTAATATCCCCAAAAGTTTGGTATTGTAGGTCTCTCAGATGGATCACCAATAGTTTTCTTCCAACGATAAGCATCAGCCATTGTCCTTCCTTGTACTAAACATCCCCCTGGAAATCTAACAAAGGAGGGCTTCAGATCTGCAACTAACTTTGCCAAATCATATCTAAGACCGTTTTTTCTACCCTTCCATGTGTTTTGTGGGAACAAAGATATAAAATCTAAATCCAATATTCCTTTTTGGTTAACAGAAATTACAAACCTTCCATCCTCTATCTCATTCTCACAAGTCACTATTTTTTCATATTTTTGCCAATTTTTTCCAATACCTTCTATAATTCCTTTAAATCCAACATTGCCTTTTCTATCTGATACTTCGAATAAAATATTTTTTATACTATTATCCGGACTTCTGGCGTAAAGAGTAATTATATAATTTTCTCCTTTTTTTACTGTAATACCATTATATCCTTGGTTAGAAATAATTATTCCTTTATCAATGCTACTTATAACAATTCGTAAATATGTAGGGTTTTTAGAACTTATAGGATTGTTCTTTTCAATACCATATCCAGCCTTATCTTTACCTAATGTATTTATAGACCAATTATATAATGGGTTAGGAAATTCAAAGGATCTATTTTGAATTAGCTCTGCATATAATCCTCCATCACCTGCATAATTAATATCTTCAAAAAAAACTCCATATAACATAGGGCTAATTTCTATTCCTCTTTTCAAAGTATCAACTTCTAATGTATTGTAAGTTTCAGCTCCAAATTCTATACCTAACAAAAAAAGCATAAATATAGAAAATAACAATAGCATTTTTTTATGTCTCATTTTTTTAACCTCCTTTTTATATTTATATACGGAAACCTTTCCAGAAAGATATAAAATTAAGGTCAATATACTTTTTTCTAAATATAATGAACATGAATTAATACTTTACTGCACCAAAAGTTAGTCCTCTTAAAAGGTATCTTTGCATTGTAAAAGAAAAAATTACAGCGGGAAGCATAGTAACAATTCCTGCTGCAGAAAGAGGTCCCCATGCAATTCTCCATCCAGTGATATACCTACCTAAATATACAGGTAGTGTTTGAGAATTAGCTGTACTTGTCAAAATTAAAGCAAGCAAAAATTCACCCCAACAAGTAACAAAACTTAAAGTCATCATAGCTGCAAGCCCTGGTGCACTCAAAGGTAATATAACATGAAAGAAGGTTTTCATAGCAGATGCTCCATCTATATATGCTGCCTCATCCAATTCTTTAGGAATACCATTAAAGAAAGATATTAAAACCCATGTGCTAAATGGTATTGTAAAAACAAGATAAACTAATATAAGAGCAATCCATGTATCAAGTAGTTTCAAATTCTTAAAAAGTATATAAAGAGGTAAAGCGGTAGCTATTGGTGGTAGCATTCTAACAGAGATTATCCAAGAGGCAAACCTTCTGCCTCCCGTTTTAAATCTGGCAATAGAATAAGCAGATAATGACGCAATAATAACAGCTAAAATGGAAGTTATTAAAGATATAACTGTGCTATTTCTGAGATAGGGGGTAATGTTCTCTATAGAAGTTGTAGTACTTCCGTAAAAACCACCACCCCCAGTAAAATTTTCTATAGTCAATGTCTTAGGAATTATAGTAGGAGGCCATGTAAACCAATCACTTGCAGGTTTAAAGGCAGTAGTAATAAGCCAATAGACAGGGAAAAGAAAGAAAAACAATATAAAAATAAGTAAAATCCATTTTATCAAATTAATAAATATTTTCATGAAATCATCCTCCTATAACTCTAAATATTCCCAAAGTCTCATTGTCTTAATTAGAAGATTAGTTAACAAAGTTATAACTATTAATAATAGTACGCTTAATGCTGAGGCATATCCTACATCCCATCCAAAGGAAACTCCTACTTTATAAATATAAAAACTTAAAGTATGAGTAGCATATCCAGGACCACCAAAACTGGTCATATATACAATATCAAACATTCTTAATATATCAATGAGCCTTAATATTATTAATATCCAAAAAAGGGGTTTTAACATAGGAAATTCTACATATCTAAAAATTATCCATCTATTACCACCATCAACCTTTGCAGCCTCTATTAAATCATTAGGTACTGTTTGTAATCCTGCATACAATACCAAAAAAATAAATGGTGTCCATTGCCATATATCCATAATTACTACGGCAATACGGGCAAAAAATGGATCTCCAAACCAAGCTATTTTATTTACTTTAAACAAACTCAACAAATAATTTACAGGTCCATATTCATAATTAAACAGCATTTTCCATATAACTCCTACAACTACTGCAGGTATCATCATAGGAAGCAACAAAGAACTTCTTACAATCTTTTCTCCTACCAAATTTTGAACAAAAAGAGCAATAAATCCTCCTAATAAAATCTCTAAAGGTAAAGCTATTAAAACCAGCATTATTGTGAATTCTAAAGTAGAATGAACTCCCTCATCTTTAAAGATATTTATATAATTTCCCAACCCCACAAAATATGGAGCTTTCCATTCTGATAAATTATAATGCATAAAAGAAATAACAACCATATAAATAAAAGGGAAAATGGTAAGAAGTAAAAATACAAAAACAAGAGGCATAACCATAAAAATTGCTACTCTTCTTGTACCTTTATCCATTAATAATTCCCCCTAAATAAATTTTAGGGAGAGGGAGAATATATTCTCCCTCTCCCTTGAGTAAGGATTTTTACTTGCCAGCTAAGATATCTAACCATTGATTAGCTAATTTGTTAAGCTCCTCTACAGTATTAGGTCTCTTACCCATCAAAATCTCTGAGAATACACCAACTGTAACATCTTCTAGCTTTGGCTCTTCTGGTATTCTTGGCCTATGAGCTTGAGTTTTTATTGTCTGTAAGAAGACTGAAACTCTTGGATCTGCTTTTCTAACTTCAGGATCCCTTACAGTAGACAACCTTGAGGGAGCAACACCATATTTTATGAACTTAATTTTATCATTCTCTTTATTTGTAGCAAATTGAATGAATAAGAAAGCCTCTCTCTTGTTCTTACTTGCAATGTTTAAACCTAAAGCCCAATTACCACTAACGGAATGTCCACTTGGCATTAATGCAACTCCAACCTTCTTATCAAAAGGTTGCAATGCAGAAGATGTCTTAAAGGTAGCCCATACTCCGGTCCACTGAGGCACCATAGCTACAGTCCCTCTTGCAAAATATTCTAAGGTTTCTCCATAATCAGACCCCAGAGGATCAGGGCTGTATGGCATTAAAGCTTTCATCATCTCAAGAGCTTTAACTCCTTCAGGAGTATTAAAGGCAGGCTTTTTCTGACTAGTGAAATAATCACCATAATCAAGATCCACAGGACCAAACTTTTTAATTCCTTCAGCACTTCTTCTGAATGGTGCAAAGAATAGTAGATACATATAGAATAGAGTATGGGTTCTTGGGAACATTAGAGCAATTCCATAATCAGTAGGAGAATTAGGATTATATTTCTTGGTAAAGAATTTTGCTACATCTACCGCCTCTTCCCAAGTCTTTGGAACAGCAAGATCTTTATTAAACATTGATTTAAATTGAGCTTTTAATTTAGGATCTGAGAAAAGATCTTTACGATAATAAAAGAGCATAGTATTGCAATAAAAAGGTATTCCTATATTTTTACCAGCCCACATTCCAGCTATATGCCATATGGTGGGATCAAAATCTTTCATGTCCCAATTAGGATCAACAAGATCTGGATTTTGTTTTCTAAACTCCTCAAGATCTACAAAACCTTTTGCTACTGCACCAGCTGTCATCACATCCCATGTGGCCACATCAAAGGCTCCAGTGCCACTGGCCACGTCTGCCAACATTCTTGGATAAAGTACTTCCCAGGAAATAGGAGTCACTTGTACCTTAATATCCGGATATTTTTGCATAAACCTTTGAGCAATGTCTTGTAATGCATCAGCATTATCAGGTGAGGACCAAACATTAAGTACGACCTGCTTTTGAGCATAACCTACCATTAACAAACCCAATACAAAGATGAGAAGAAGAATTGAAACTCGCCTCATTTTAAACCCTCCTCCCTGAGAGATTATTAACCTTTCATCCCCTATCTTTATTTTTCACTAAAACTTTTACTAAATAATATAAGACTAAAATTTCTTAAAGTCAAGAGTAAATGTTGACTAAAAAGAAAAAAAATAGTATAGTTTAAAATAAAATTTTATTAATTTAATAATAAGGGATTATCATGAAACAAGAGGAGATGAAAAAGAAAGTAAAGCTTAAAGATATAGCTAAAGCAGCTGGAGTTTCTATCTCAGCTGTATCTTTTGCTCTTAATAACAAGGGTTCATTAAATCCAGAAACCAAAATGAGGATATTAAAAATAGCTCAAGAATTAGGTTATGCTCCAGAAAGGGAATGTAAGAAAACATATACAATAGGCTTGGTTATTAGTGATGTAACAAATCCTTTCTATCCTGCTGTAGTAATTGGAGTAGAAAATGTACTCTTAAAGCATGGATACAGTTTATTTCTATGTAATACAGATTATGATCCAGACCTTGGATGTACATCTATAAAAAGATTTATTGACAGAAACGTTGATGGTGTAATTATAATGACAAATAGATTAGATGACTCAGTAATAGAACTTCTCAAACTTAATAGAATTCCAGTAGTAGTTTTTGACAGAAACATTGAGGGATTAGATGTAAGCGGACTTTTAGTGGATTTTCAATCAGGAATATCTGAAGCAGTAATCCATTTAGTTAACTTAGGTCATACAGATATTGCTATTATAACAGGTCCATTAGATTTAGAAACAGCTCAAGCAAGACTTAGAGCTTTTAGAATGGCTCTTAAAAGATATCAAATTGATTTACCAGAGGATAGAATATTTGAGGGAGATTTTAAAATGAGAAGTGGCGAAGAAGCTATGAGGAAAATACTTAAGCTTGATCCAAGACCAACAGCAGTCTTTGCTTCCAACGATATGATGGCAATAGGAGCTTTAAGAGAAGCTCAAAATCAAGGTTTAAAAATACCAGATGATATATCCATTGTAGGATTAGATGATATAATGATGGCTTCTTATGTAAACCCTCCTCTTACTACTGTAGTTTTCCCTCAACAAGAAGTAGGATCTAAAGCAGCTGAACTAATGTTGAGACTCATTGAAAAGGGAGAAAAAGTAGTTTCTTACATTCATACATATCTTGTAGTTAGAAAATCTACTGGACCAGCCCCTATAAGATAAAGAAAATCACATTTCTCTGGCAAAAAGTGCAGCTCCTAATGCTCCCATTATTTGTGGGTCTTCAGGAACATACACATTTACCCCAAGTAAATTTTCAAGAGCTTGAACTACACCCTTGTTTTTAGCTACACCACCACTCATAACTATATCTTTATCTATACCTATCCTTTTTGCTAATGATAATGCCCTTTTGGCTACTGAATAATTTAAACCTTTTATTATTTTCTCTTTTTCAATACCTTCTGTAATTAGTGTTATTACTTCCGACTCAGCAAAAACAGTACATATATTAGTTATCTCCACATAATCAGGAACCATATTATGAATATATCCAAAATTTTTTAGATCTTCCTGAAGAACCTTTGCCATAATTTCTAAAAATCTTCCCGTTCCTGCAGCACACTTATCATTCATAACAAAATCAACAACTGCCCCATTTTTTACTACTTTTATAACTTTAGAATCTTGCCCTCCAATATCTATTATTGTTCTTGCATTTGGAAAAATAAAACTTACCCCTTTAGCATGACAAGATATCTCTGTCTTAGTCTTATCCGTAAAATCAACCTTTACTCTTCCATATCCTGTTGCCACAATATTTTTTATCTCTTCCATTCTTATACCATACTTATCCAATATACTTTTTATAAGTCCTAATGCTGTTTTATTACCATCTGGACCAGTCTCTTGGATACCATAATCCATAATTTCAACTTTACCAGAATCCTTAACAGATATTAAGACAATCTTAGTAGTTGTAGATCCAATATCAACACCTAAGTAATAATTCATGCTATCACCTCAAAAAAAGCTTCTAAACGTGTTTTTATTTGTTCTTTTGGAAAATTAGTCTCATCTATTAGATCTCCATCTATAACTATTGTAGGAATACCTTCTTCCATAAATTTTCTTCTTAATAAATAAGAGGGTACTGATCCTTGTCTACAACCCCATTGATTAAAAATTATTATACCGTTAGCCTTATATTTATTTACATTCTCCACCCCCAATTTGAATCTCTCCTCTAAAGTAGAAAAAGCCTTAAGATCAAGCATTTTTTTTGCTATCGATTCAAAAGGATTTTTTTCATCTAAAATCTCCCAAGATATAGACGTGGATTCTTCAAATACAATGTAAGCTCCTTTCTCTCTCATCCACAAAAAGAAATCAGTTTTAAAATAAGGCCCAAGATGCATCCAATATAATCTAATTTTAGAATTTAATTCTTTACCTTCTTTTATCCTCTTCTTTATCTCATCTCTTAAAGTTTTGAAAAATAAAACCCCATGCTTTGAACCAAAGGATGAAAAAATCATGGCTGCAAAATCAAGAAAATCTTTACCATCTATCACTGTATGATCTTTTCTTAGTTCTTTGACCTCTTCAAAATATTTGTAGGCCTCATTAGAAAGATGGATAGTCCTTTTTAATCTATTATTTGCATCTTTTATATTTAACTTTTTGGCCATGTAATAAAATAATTCTTCAAGATTTTTAGCTAAAAAATCTACTTTATCATAAGAATCTAAGACAAAAAATTCTCCTCCTTCTAATCTGCTGATAATATTAAAAGAATATAGAGGAGAATGACATGGTTTTGTATAAGATACAAGATAATCAGGATTAGGAAAAATATCAAGTTTTGCTAAACCTATAATTCCTCTATGCACACTACATACATCTGCTGCACTCACAACCTCTTCGCTTCCTTGAAGAGGCCTTCTTATTAAGCCCATGGCTCCCAGAAAACCAGATGCTACCTCAGGAAGTAGAGGATACAAATCTAAAGCATAGAAAATTTCTGTTGGGGTAAAAATATTTACCATCACTACTTTTTTCTTATTACTATAGATAGAACGTATTAAATCTATGGCATAAAGATAAGAAACCTTTGTAATATGGTCATTTTTGTATCTTTCCAGTACAAACGCCTTTGCTCCCCAAAATACTGGGCCAAATTTTAACAGCTTTTTTAATAAGTCATTTTTTTCATATATTATTTTCTCTATGTTCATATAACATCTCCATAAAAGCTTCTATACGTGTCCTAATTTGCTCTTTAGAAGAAAGAGTATAATCATCATCAATGATAAGAGTTGGTATATTACTCTCTTTCAGTAATTTTTTCAAAAAGCTTCCATGATATATGATAGGATCACAATATTTTAAAGTATAAATTATTACTCCATCTATTTTATCCTTTATATTAAATATTTTTTCTAACCTTTTATTTAAATTTATTTCTCTTATACAAGACATTCTATTAAGATAATGAAAGGCAATATTATAATAAGGATCATCTCCATAAGATTCTATCCTTTCCAGATTTTTATTACCAAAACATGAATCAATATATTCCACTTTAATTCCAAACTGTTCTAAGTAATCAATAAAACTAACTGGAATCATAGAAGCTAATAGATAAACTCTTATTTTGTATTTATGATCTTTTTCCTTTTCTATATAAGCTTCTCCAGAAGAAAGATAGAGGGAAGATAAAAATGAGTAATTATTTGACTTACGGAAAATTATTTCTCTTAAATCATTAAAATAAGCAATACTTTCTAATATTTTGCCTTCTGATTTTCCATTTAAAAAATTATTATAAAGATCCCTTAATTCTTCAGAGAAGTATAATATATCTTCTTCTCTTCTACCAAAGGGGATTTTTAAAAAATATGCATCTTTAACTATTCCCAATTCTTTCCAACATTCATAAATTCTCTTTGAAGAATCACAACTATCTGTAACGACCACTTTTTCAAGAGTAATTTCTTCCCTTAAAAGAAATTCACTTATATTTTTAAGATATGGACAAAAGTATTTAGGAAAATGAGAATCTACTCTTTCTGAATATAAGGAATCATAGGTTAATAATAAGGGTTTGAAACCTGAAGCATGAATAATCTCAGGGGGGACATATGAGCACATATATCCCACATATCCCCCTTTTTGAATTTCTTTTTTCACAAATTCAAAATATCCATTTATATCTCCCATTAAACGGTATTATATCATAAAGTATTACTTTACTCCTTTGACTTTATCTCTTATTTCAATAAGATCTTTCATAACATGATATAGATTATAAGATGCTTCTTTTGTACCAAATATGTCATGTAATTCCTTATATAGCTTGTATAATTTATTATATATCTCTCTATCTTCTTTTCTTGGATTATAAACCACATCCTTCACTCTACAAATAGCTTTCTGGGCTTCTTCCACATTTCTATAACCACTTTTTTCATAGGAAGCTGCAACAGCCCCAAATATGGCAGCTCCAAGAGCTGGTGTTTGGGAAGAGTAGGATATTTTTATGGTTTTACCTAAAACATCAGCATAAATCTGCATTATGAAAGGATTTTTTTCGGGAATTCCACCACAAGCTATTACCTCATTTACTTTTACACCATATTCTTCAAATCTTTCCATAATAACTCTTGCACCAAAAGCTGTAGCTTCAATCAATGCTCTATATATTTCTTCAGGACGAGTATGTAAAGTCTGCCCTATAAGAAGTCCTGTTAGTTTTGCATCTACAAGAATAGTTCTATTACCATTATTCCAATCAAGGGCTAAAAGCCCACTTTCTCCAGTCTTTAATTTTTGGGCTCGCTCAGTTAATAATTGATGAAGATCTTTATTTCGTGCTTCCTCACCAAAATATTCTCTTGGAGTTAAATACTTAACAAACCAGTTAAAAATATCACCTACTGCAGATTGTCCAGCCTCTAACCCATAATATCCAGGAAGTATAGACCCATCTACAATACCACATAGACCTGGTATATCAGGAATTTTTTCAGTATTAGGAACTACCATCATATCACATGTAGAAGTACCTATAACTTTTACGAGAATACCTGGTTTTATACCTGCCCCAACTCCTCCCATATGTGCATCAAAAGCACCAACTGCTACTACCACATCTCCCCTTAGTCCAAATTTTTCTGCATAATAAGGAGAAATAGTACCAAAAGGAACATCAGAAGTATAAGCTTTATCATAAAGCCTGTCCCTTAACTCAGCAAGCTTTGGATGCAATTTACCTAAAAACTCTTTACTTGGAAGTCCACCCCATTCAGGATTATACATTGCCTTATGACCTGCTGCACATACACTTCTTTTTATTTCTTCTGGTTTTTGTTTGCCTGTAAGCACTCCTGGAATAAAATCACATATCTCTAACCATGTATAAGCAGAATCAAAAACCTTAGGATCAACACGTAAACAATGAAGAATCTTTGAAAAGAACCATTCTGATGAATATACTCCTCCATACTTTCTAAGGTAAGGATATCCACCCTCGTTAGCTAATTTTGTAATTTCTTCAGCCTCTTCATAACTGGAATGGTCTTTCCAAAGCCATGCTAAAGCGTTAATATTATCTTTAAACTCATCATGAAAAGCTAATGGTATTCCATCCCTATCTACTGGAAGAGGAGTACTCCCAGTAGTATCAATTCCTATTCCTATCACATCTTCTCTTTTAAATTCTTTATTATTTTTTTCAGCCTCTCTGAGAGCTCCCTCTATAGAAACTTCCAAACCTTTTATATAATCTGCTGGGTGTTGTCTCGCCACATTAGGATTTTTAGGATCAAGAATAATACCTGCCTCTCCATGCTCATAATTAAAAACGTAAGTTCCTAATTCCTCTCCTGTATTGATATCAACTACTAAAGCTCTAACAGAGTTAGTACCATAATCAAGTCCAATGGCATATTTTCCCATAAAATACACCTCCTTAATATATATTTTTACTAATAATTTTACTAAAAAAAGTTAATAAACAAAATACCTAAATTACCCATTCTATCAGTAGAATCCTTGGCAATAAATAGAATATCTTTATTCATTATCCGCCTAAACAAGCACTTCTACCACCACATCATCATGTATTCTTAGAGACAGCCCCATTACTGGGAACAATTAAAATCAATCTCCTTTTATCTACAAAAGTTATACTATTCATATCCCTTTAATTTATTTTCATTTAAAAATTATAAGAAAGAAAGTTCCAATTAATATGGTTAAAGAAACATATAAAGATGCAAATTTTGAATTTAAACCCTTTTCATTTGAATAAATTACAACCACTAAAGGTGCTGGTAATAAAACACCTATGGAAATAATCCTAATAAATAGAGAATTCCCTAAAAAGCCTCTCAACAAAACAGCAAATAATATTCCAGGTATAAATCTTATTGCAAGGCCATAAAACAAAGACGCTATCTCTTCCTTATCCAATTTAAAATCAAGAAAATAACCTATTGTAAAAAGTGCAAGTGTAGAATTAGGCAAAGATAAAGAATTTAATATGGAAATAAAAATAGAAGGAAAATTTACTTTTAATAGATTTAAAAGGAGAGATACAAGATATATATCTAAAGGAAAAAATAATAACACCTTCTTAATTATATTTCTAACTTCAGAAAGAGACCAATTTCCCTCTGAGAGTATAGACAAAGCATACGAAAATCCAAAAACTATAAAAGAGTTTCCTATATCAAACATAGCCATATATAAAAGCCCTTCATCCCCATAAAAACTTTTTATAAAAGGATAAGAAAAAAGACCCACATTATACCCACAGATACCAATAAGCAAAGACCATCTCAGCCTATTATCTAAATTCTTATTTTTTAAAAAAATAAAACCGATTATAAATACGATTATTCCAAAAGAAAATGAAATAAAAGGCAATAAAAAGATATTACCGCTTATAGAAGATGTTAAAAATACCTTAAGAATAGTAGCGGGAAGAGTAATATATATTATAAATCTGCTGAAAGTGGTGCCTGCTTCATAAGGAAGTATTTTTATTTTCTTTATAAAATAACCCAGAAAAATTATAAATATGTTTGTTATTATATTTTCTGTCATATCTTTATACTATTTTGACTAAATATTAAAAGAATTATACCATTAATAATAAAAGGAGGTAAGAAGGAAAAAATGCTTATATGGGACAATGATTTTTCTAAGCTTTTTGATTACATAAAAAAACAAAAAGAAATCCCATTAATTCTTTGTGATGAAAATACTTATGAGGTATGTGGAAAAGAGATCTATGAAAATCTTGGCAATAACCCAAAATTACTTATTTTACCATATAATGCTCATGCAGACGAAAAACATATTTGTAAATTACTCATAAACACCAATGATGATAATATGATTATCTCAGTAGGTTCAGGAAGTATAACAGATATAGCAAGATTCGTAAGTTATAAACAACATCTAAAATTTATATCTGTACCAACAGCTCCATCTATGGATGGATATGCATCTTCAGTTTCCGCATTAACTATAGACGGAATTAAAACCACTTTATCAGCAAAACCCCCTGAGCTAATATTTGCAAACTTAGAAATCCTTAAAAATGCTCCCCATGTACTCATAAAAGCAGGTTTTGGAGACTTAATGGGAAAATATACCGCTCTTTCAGATTGGAGACTTGCTCACATTCTTTTAGATGAACCATTAGATATAGATGTAGCAGAAGAAATGTTTAAAGCTTGTGAAGATACACTAAAAAGCATAAATAAAAATGATTTTATTAAACCATTATTTGAAGGCCTTATAAAATCAGGAGAATTAATGACTAAGGTAGGAAATTCTCGTCCGGCTTCAGGAGCAGAACATCATATCGCCCACTATTTAGAGTTTTTAGGATATGATCTATTTCATGGAATAAAAGTAGGAATAGCTACCTTTTATGTGATTAAATTATATGAATTCATTTTAGAATTTGACTTTGAAAAAATAGATCAATATATAGATTATGAAATAGATATAAATGATTGGAGAAAAGAGATAGAAGAAAATTTTCCTAAGATACATAATAGAATAATAGAAGAAAATATAGGAAGAATAGAGATGTTTAATAACATTGAGTTCAGAAAAAGCGTTATTAAAAAAATAAAACTCCACAAAGATGATATTAAATCTCTTGCTGAGAGTCTTTCTAAAAAGAAACAAGAAATAATAGATGGATTTGAAAAAATCAGATTCTCTTTGGATATAGAAGATTGGAATATTAGAAAAGAAGATTTAGAAAAAGCCATTCTTTATTCATTATTTATTAGAGATAGATTTACTATCCTTACCCTATATTATTTTTTAGGGCTTTTAAAAGATTTTATAAAAGTAGTATAATGAATTGTTAACAATGTTAACTATAGGAGAAATTAATGCGAAAGAAAATAGGTGTTATTGTAAACTACCTATATGAAGGCTATCAGATGAAAATTCTATCAGGAATTTTCTCTAAAGCAGAAAAACTTAATACTGATATTTATGTTTTTGTAGGAGGAGATTTAAATCCAAATAACATTGAAAGTCAAAGAAGAAATAAAATTTATGACTTAATATCTAAGAAGAATATAGATGGATTAATAATATTAGGACTTGTGGTTGGATTCAATTTACCAAAAGAAAAAATAATTAAGTTTTATAAAAGATTTTACCCCCACTTACCCATCGTAAGTGTAGGATTAGAGACAGAAGAAATACCATGTGTAATAAGTGACAACAGAAAAGGTTTCAAAGACCTTCTTATCCATTTGATAGAAGACCACAAATACAAAAATATTGCATATGTAGCTGGACCCCCCAATAACGAGGAGGCTCAAATTAGGAACAAAACTTTTTATGATACCTTAAAAGAATACAATATAGAAATAAAGCAAGAATATATTTATGAAAGTGATTTTAACACACCTCAAGGGATATATGCTATAAGAGCTTTCTTAGATGAAAGAAAAATAAAGCCTGACGTCATTGTATTTTCAAATGACAACATGGCAATTGCAGGACTTGAAGAACTTAAAAGAAGAAAGATAAAAGTACCTAATGAAATTGCCATTACAGGATTTGATAACATTTTGGAGTCCACTTTTATAGAACCACCTTTATCTACTGTGGAACAAAACTTATCAGAATTAGGAGAAAAAGCCATAGAATTGTGCTATTCTCTTATATCCGGATATGAAATACCTAAAAAAATAGAAATACCCACAAAAATGATAATCCGTGAGTCTTGTGGTTGTACAAAATTTAATATCAGATTACCTAAAAAAGAAGGAAAAATTTGGTCAAAAATTTCTGATCTCAAAAAGGATAGAAAAGAGTTTTATTTACTATTAAATGAATATCTGATTTCAAATATAGAAACAAAAAATTCTCAAAATATTAAATGGATAGAAAATATAATTAAAAAATTTTATAATAGTATTATTGATAAAAAAGAAAACTTAATCACAGAAATAGAGGATTTATTGTTAAATAATAATATAGATCTTGAGTTAATGGAAGAAACTTTTAATAATCTCAACTCTTTTATTGATATGCATTTTGAAAATTCTCTTCATCAAAAAGCCAAAAACCTCATTCTGCAATCAATTAACATTTTAAAAGAATACAAAGAAATAAGATTAAAATATGAGATATTCAAAACTAACAATCTAATTGACCATTTAGGATATATTGGAGCTGATCTTCTATCCACTTTTCAAATGGATGAAATTTTAAATAGAGTAAGCTATAGATTAACAGAAATAGATTTAAATACCTTTTATATATTTATGTATCAAAAAGATTCAAACTTTACAAAAGCCAAAAATATTCTATCAGTGGTAGATGGAAAAATAAAAACAAAAGAGAAATGCATATTGGATATAGAGGAACTTTTACCAAATTCTTTACTTCCTAAAAGGAGATTAAATCTTATCTTTGAACCTCTCTTTGTTGAAGATGATCATTTGGGATATATAGTGTTTGAATATGGGCCCAAAAAGGGAGTAATCTATGAGATACTAAGAGCAGAAATAAGTGGCGGTATTAAAGGTGCTTTGATGATTGAAGAATTGAAAAAATTAGCTACTACTGACCCATTAACTGGCCTACCTAATAGGAGAGTATTAGATGAGATCATACAAAGAGAAATTGAAAGATCTAAAAGATATAACCGTCCTTTATCCGTTATGGTTATAGATTTGGACAATTTCAAAATGGTAAATGATACCTTTGGACATAGCTTTGGAGATGAGGTATTAAAAACAGTGGGTAAAGTATTAAGAGAATCTTGTAGAAAAGTGGATACTGTAGGAAGATATGGTGGGGATGAGTTTATAATTATTCTTCCAGAGACAAATTTAAAAAATGCCATTAAAGTAGCAAATAAACTTATCAGAAATGTGGATAAAATAGAGTTTTATTCTCCTAATAATGATAAAATTTATCTTAGTATAAGTATAGGTATTGCGTCATATCCAGAGACTACAAGAGAGCCTGAAAAACTTATAAATTTTGCAGATTTGGCTATGTATGAGGCAAAAAGTTTAGGGGGTAAGCAATATTCTATAATTAGTTTTAGGGGGAAATTTGATGAGTAGAAAGAAAATAGGAATAATAGTAGATAATCTTTATAATTATCAATGGAGTATCTTAGAAGGGGTATTTTTAGCTGGAGAAAACTACAATTTAGATATCTTATGTTTTACTGGAAAACATCTAAATACACCAAATGAAAATGATAAAAAGGGAAATCTTATATACAATCTTATTTCTAAGAAAAACGTTGATGGCTTAATAATATTTTCTTCAGCCATATGTCCTTATATAACTCATAACGAATTGGTAAATTTTTGTTATAACTATTCCAAGGACGTTCCGACTATAAGTATTGGAACAACCATAGAAAAAATTCCAAGCATAATTATTGATAATATTTTAGGTTTTAAAGAACTTTTAGTGCATCTTATAGAAGATCACGGATATAAAAAATTTGCATTTATTACAGGCCCTTTAAATAATGAAGAGGCTAAAATAAGATACGAAACCTTCATAAATGTTTTAAATGAATATGAAATTTCCATAAATCCTCAAAATATATATTATGGAGATTTCTTATATAATTCAGGAAGGGAAGCTGTTAAAACTTTTCTTGATGAAAGAAAAATAGATATGGAAGTTATTGTAAGCTCAAATGATGAGATGGCTATAGGAGCAGTTGAAGAGCTTAAAGAAAGAGGAATTCATGTTCCAGAAGATATAAAAGTAACAGGATTTGATGATACGGAAGGAGCAAAATTTATTACTCCACCATTAACAACAGTCTCTCAACCGTTATATGAGATGGGATGGAAAAGTGTAGAAAGTCTTGTCAAACTTCTATCGGGAGAAAAGATACTTGATCAAAATTTTCTACCAACAAAACTTATTATAAGAGACTCATGTGGATGTATATATTCTGCAATAGAAAAGGCAAAAATTGATATAGATAAAGAATCCACTAAATTAGATTATATAAACTTAGAAAATTTAAAAGATAAATTTACAGAATACTTATTAAGAAACTTACCCCAAATAGATTCAAAAACATTAGAAAGAATAGAAAAACTCTACTATGCTTTTATTGAAAATCTAAAAGAAAGAAGCTTTAATATATTTATATCTACTTTAAACTGGATATTAAAAGAGGAGGAACAAGAAGGGAAAAATACAGGTATATTTCAAGATTGTATATCTCTATTAAGAAAATTTTTATTCTACTATTTAGATGATAAAACTCTACACTATGCAGAAAATATCTGGCATCAAGCAAGAGTGATAATAAGCGATTTTTCCGAAAGATTCCAAGGTTATAGAAGTTATAAAACGGAACAAAGAGTGAATTTCCTTACTCAAATAGGAATAAGCTTAACATCAAGTTTTGAAAAGAAAGAAATATTAGAGCAAGCAAAGAATAGTATTATAAACTTAGGAATAAGAAGTTTTTATATTGTTGAGTATAAGGATTCAAAACCTCCTTTAAAAGAGGGACTTTTAGTCTTAGGATATAAGGATAGAAAAGAAATAAAGACTAATGAACCTTTCGATATATACCAAATCATTCCTGAGAAATTTTTACCTTCTTACAGAGCAACTTATATTGTATCTCCTCTATTTTACAAAGAGAACTCTATAGGATATTCCCTTTTTGAAGTAGGACCCTCAGAAGGTATAGTTTATGAACTTTTAAGAGCACAGCTTAGTGCAGCATTACAAGGTGCAATCATATTTAAAGAAAGAGAAGAGTATGAAAAAAGATTAGAAAGTCATATAAAAGAACTTTCTATACTTAACGAGATTGGCAAAAAAATAACATCCGCTCTTGAGGTTGAACTTCTTTGGGATCTAATCATAAAAGAAATATCGAAACTTACTGATTTTGATGCTCTTTATATAATAAACTGTAAACATGAAGATGATAACTGTAGCTTTGAAATTGTAGCAAAAAAAATAAACACAAAAGAGGGAGATCAGTTAACAACTAATGATAGAAAGAGAATTTTAAAAATTATAGAAACAAAAAAGTATCTCTTAAAGAAAAGCAAAAATAAAAAGAATAAGGTTTTCTTAGGAATACCTATTACCATAGGAGATAGAATAATAGGAGTTATTATCTTAAAACATCATCAAGTGGATGTATATAATGAACATACTGTTAGTCTACTTTCCACATTATCAAGTTTCATTGCAATAGCCTTAGAAAATGCTAAGCTATTTGAGGAAACTAAAAAACTTGCAATTACAGATCCTCTAACAGGTATATTAAACAGAAGAGCTTTAGAAGAAGCATTCCAAAAAGAAGTAATGAGAGCCCAAAGATATAATCGTCCTCTTTCTGTGATGATATTAGACATTGATAATTTTAAACTTTTTAATGACACATATGGACATACCTTTGGAGATGAAGTACTAAAAACGGTAGCGAGTATATTGAAAAAATCTTGTAGAAAAGTAGATATTTTAGGAAGATACGGAGGAGACGAATTTTCTATTATTCTTCCTGAAACCCCAATAGAAGGGGCAAAAAAGTTGGCAGAAAGAATAATAAATAATCTTAAAAATACACCCATATTAACTCCACAAAATAATAAAATACCATTAAATATAAGTATTGGTATAGCCTCATATCCCTTTGATACCTTGGAACCCGAAAAACTCCTTACATTAGCAGATACCGCTATGTATAAGGCAAAAACTGCGGGAGGAGGAAGATTTGCTCTACTCTCTTCCTCTGATATTACTCCTCTAAAAGAAGAATTGCCTAAATTTGATATATTCTTAGGTCTCGTAAATGCCATTGATAATAAAGATAACTATACTTTTACGCATTCTCTTGATGTTTCAAAATATGCTAAAAAAATTGGCGAAAAATTAGGACTTTCCAAAGAAGATCTTGAAATTCTCGAAATTGCAGGTAAATTACATGATATAGGCAAAATAGGTATTCCCTCTGAAATACTCAAAAAACCTGGACCATTAACAGAGGAAGAATGGAAAATTATAAAAGAACATCCGAGACTCGGTTATCTAATCCTAAATCAATTACCAAAAATGGAAAAACTTCTACAAGCAGTTCTTTATCATCATGAAAGATATGATGGAAAAGGATATCCCCAAAGTCTTCAAGGAAAAGATATACCCCTCTTGGCAAGGATCTTAGCAGTTGTTGATGCTTATTCTGCTATGAAATCAGATAGACCATATAGAAAGGCTCTCTCTAAAAAAGAAATTATAAAAGAAATTAAAAAGAATGCTGGAAGACAATTTGATCCTGAGATTGCAGAAATCTTTGTTGATCTTCTTGAAAAAGGCGAAATAGATTAAATATTAAAATTTTAAAATAATTTTAGATTGTAAATTTTATCTTTAAGCAATATAATTTTCTAAAATTTTAAACCGAAAGGAGGACTAAAAATGAGAAATTTTGTTTTTCATAATCCCACAAAAATCATATTTGGAGTAGATACCACCAATGAGGTAGGAAGGGAAGCAAAAAATTATGGAAAAAGAATCCTCCTTGTAATAGGACAAGGAAGTGTAAAAAAAATAGGACTTTATGATAAAGTTGTTAAACTCTTAAAGGAAGAGGGATTAGAAATTTTTGAATTGGAGGGAGTTAAACCCAATCCACGAGTAGACTTAGTAAGAAAAGGAATAAATATGGTGAGAGAGAATAATATTGATCTACTCTTAGCAGTTGGTGGTGGTAGTGTTATAGATACTGCAAAAGCTATAGCTGCAGGTTTAACTTATGAAGGGGATGTTTGGGATCTATTTAAGTATAGAAAACCAATAAAACCCACAATACCTATTGGTGTAGTGCTTACTCTTGCAGCTACAGGCTCAGAAATGAATGGAAATGCGGTAATATCCAATTTAGAAACTCAAGAAAAATTAGCCATTTCAAGCCCTTATATATATCCAAAATTCTCTATATTGGATCCTAAAAATACTGCTTCCGTTCCTCTTAACCATACCCTTTATGGAATTGTAGATATCCTCTCTCATGTATTTGAACAATATTTTGATAGAGTTGATGATGCTATTTTACAAGATAGATTTGCAGAAGCAATAATGAAAACTGTAATAGAAACAACCCCAAAAATTATTGAAAATCCAGAAGATCTTAATGCAAGAGCCACCATACTATGGTGTAGTACAAATGCCCTAAACGGGATAATTGGCGTTGGTAAGGAACAGGACTGGGCATCCCATGCTATTGAACATGCCATATCTGCCATATATGATATACCTCATGGCTTAGGTCTTGCTATTGTTTTTCCTCATTGGATGAAATATGTATTGGATGTAATACCTCACAAATTTGCTAATTTTGCAAGAAATGTTTGGGGTATAACAGGAGATGATGATTTTGAATTAGGACTAAAAGGTATTGATAGATTAATTGATTTCTACGAAAGTATAGGTGTACCCACAAAACTTTCAAAGGTAGGAATAAACGATGAAAAACTTGAAGAAATGGCAGAAAAAGCAACTCAATTTGGACCTATAGGTAATACCAAAAAATTAACCAAAGAAGATGTTTATAAAATTTTACAAATGTGTCTATAAACTATTGACAATCTTATCTTTCTATTGTTAGCATTATCAAAATGTTATTTTTTTGGGAGGAAGGAAAGAGATGAGAAGTGATGCTGTAAAAAAAGGTATAGAAAGAGCACCTCATAGATCACTTTTTTATGCAATGGGATATACTAAGGATGAATTAGAAAAGCCTCTTATTGGAGTAGTTAACTCTGGAAATGAAATGATACCGGGACATGTCCATTTAGATATTATCACCCAAGCAGTAAAATATGGAATTTTAGAAGCTGGCGGAACCCCAATGGAATTCAGAGTTATTGGTATATGCGATGGTATCGCAATGGGACATAAAGGGATGAAATACTCTCTTGCCAGTAGAGAATTAATAGCAGATTCAATAGAAGCTATGGTAGAAGCCTATCAATTAGATGGAATTATACTTGTAACAAATTGTGACAAGATTGTACCAGGAATGCTTATGGCTGCAGCAAGATTAAATCTTCCTTCTGTCATTTTAAGTGGTGGTCCTATGCTTGCTGGAAGATGGCAAGGTAAAGATGTAGACTTAATTAGTATTTTTGAGGGTATCGGACAAGTAAAGACTGGCACTTTGAAAGAAGAAGACTTGCTTGATTTGGAGCAATATGCATGCCCAGGATGTGGATCCTGCTCTGGAATGTTTACTGCAAACACTATGAATTGTTTATCGGAAGCTCTTGGCTTAGCTTTGCCTTTCAATGGTACTCTACCTGCTGCTTTTGATGGATTAAGAAAAAGATTATCAAAAGAAGCTGGGAAAAAAATAGTGGAATTAGTAAAAGCAGGAATAAAAGCAAGAGATATATTAACAAAAGAAGCCTTCGAAAATGCTATTGCTGTAGATATGGCTTTGGGAGGTTCCACCAATACAGTTTTACACCTATTAGCTATTGCAAAAGAGGCAAAAGTAGATCTACCTCTTGATACCTTTCAAAAAATTAGTGAAAAAACACCCAATATATGTAAGTTAAGTCCTGCCTCCTCTCAACATATTCAAGATTTACATGAGGCAGGAGGAATACCCGCAGTAATGAAAGAACTTTTAAAGGGTAATTTATTACATCCCAATGCCATAACTGTTTCAGGTAAAACCATTGGAGAAATAGCAGAATCTGCAGTTATTAAAGATAGAAATGTGATAAGATCCTTAGAAAATCCATATGCCCCTGATGGTGGACTTTCCATACTATATGGAAACTTAGCCCCAGAAGGCGCAGTAGTTAAAAAATCTGCGGTAAGCCCTAAGATGTTAAAACACCAAGGACCTGCAAGGGTATTTAACAGTGAAGAAGAAGCCATAAAAGAGATTTATGCAGGCAAAATCAATAAAGGAGATGTAGTAATCATAAGATATGAAGGTCCAAAAGGAGGACCTGGAATGAGAGAAATGTTAAGTCCTACTTCTGCATTAGCAGGAATGGGACTTGATGAAGATGTGGCATTAATAACCGATGGTAGATTTTCAGGAGGAAGCAGAGGAGCAGCCATAGGACATGTATCCCCTGAAGCTGCTGAGGGTGGTCCTATAGCTCTTCTTAAAGATGGAGATATTATTGAAATAGATATACCTAATAGAAAAATAAATGTGAAATTATCCCAAGAAGAATTAGAAAAAAGAAAGAAAGAATGGAAACCTATTAAAAGAGAAATTGAATTCAACTACTTAAGACGTTATGCTGCTTTAGTAACATCAGCAAGTCATGGAGCAGTATTAAAAGATATATATGAAGATAATTAATAGTAAGGAGGTTAAAAGATGATAATTACAGTTGTAGATCATTATCCTAAAATACCAAATCCCCCAAGAGAACCAAAATTAAGAAAGGCAATTCATGCTTATGATCAAGGAAAGATTACAAAGGAAGAATTAGAGAAAATTTTTGATGAAGTAATAAAAGAAGTAATTGAAGAACAAATAAGTGCAGGAGTAGAGCTTATAACAGATGGTCAAATAAGATGGGAAGATGGACAAAGTTATATAGCAAAAAAACTTGATGGTATTGAAATAGGGGGTTTATTTAGATATTTTGATAATAATACCTACTATAGACAACCAATCATAAAAGATGAAATAAGATGGAGAGAACCCATAATACTTAATGATTGGAAAAAAGCTCAGGAATGGGCGGGCAATATTCCTGTTAAGGCAGTTCTAACGGGTCCCTATACCCTTGCAAGATTAAGTAGAGATGAATATTATAAGGATTTAGAAAAATTAACAAAAGCATATGCAAAGGCATTAATTGAAGAAGTAAAGCTATTAGAAGAAAACAAGGTCCAATATCTCCAGTTTAACGAACCTTCCATTCAATACTATCCAGAGGATTTTGATCTTCTCCTTGAAATATACAAGGAAATAAGAAAATATTTTTCAGGAAAATTAGCTATATATACATACTTCCATACAGTTTTACCTTTAAAAGATAGAATAAAAGATTTACCAATTGATATATTTGGAATAGATTTTGTATCAAGAAAAGAAAATTTTGAAATACTAAAAGATTTCCCTAAAAATATGGCCTTAGGTTATGGTATAGTTGATGCAAGAAATACAAAATTAGAAACACCTGATCAAATCGCCCAATTAATAAAACAGGCTTTAAACTACATAGAAGATGAAAATCTCTATATTAACCCAAGTGCTGGGCTTGAATATCTTCCAAGAGAAAGAGCTTATGAAAAATTGGTAAATTTAGCTAAAGGAGTAAATTTAGTAAGAGGTGAGAAAAAATGAAAGAAATAAAACTTCCCATACTTCCCACAACAAGTGTTGGTAGTTTTCCCAAACCAGATTACCTTGTTAAAGCAAGAAACCAATACTCAAAAGGTCAAATTCCCTACTCTACTCTTTATGAGTTGGAGCTCAAGGCCACAGAAGAAGTTATTAAAATGCAAGAAGAAATAGGCGTAGACATATTAGTACATGGAGAAATGGAAAGAGGAGATATGGCCACATATTTTGCAGAAAATTTAGAAGGCTTTACTATAAGTGGTCTTGTCAGATCATACGGAAACAGATACTACAAAAAACCAATAGTAATAGGTAAAATTAAAAGAACAAAACCAATCACAGTAGATATGTTTAAATTTGCTCAAAGTCTAACCAAAAAGCCTGTAAAAGGAATGCTAACAGGTCCCTATACAATAGCAGATTGGTCCTTTAATGAATATTATGATAATAAAAGAGATTTAGTTTTAGATCTTGCGGAAGTAATAAATCAAGAAGCATTAGATTTAGAGAAGGCTGGAGCCTTATTTGTGCAGATCGATGAACCTGCTGTACCTACCCATCCTGAAGAAATCCATATAGCAAAAGAAGCCTTTCAAGTTTCTACAAGGGGCTTAAGAAGCTTTATAATTACTCACATATGTTACGGGGATTTCAGACCTATATGGAAAGAAATAATAAATTTTCCTGTACACCAATTTGACTTAGAATTTACAAATAATGCAGACAAACTTTATCCTCTTATAGAAAGTGTAGGCTTTCCACCAGATAAATATATCGCGGTAGGAGTTATAGATGTGCATACCCATAGAATAGAGAGCGTAGATGAGATAAAACAAAGAATAAGAGAAGCCCTTAAACATTTTCGCCCTGAACAAGTATTTATAGATCCTGATTGTGGATTAAAGACAAGAACCTGGGAAGAAGCAAAAGCGAAAATGGAAAATATGGTAAAAGCAGTTAATGAGATAAGAGAAGAACTTATAAAGCAAGGTTATCCATCAGAAATTACTATTAAATTAGAGCTATGAGAAAATATCTTTTAGAGCAATGGAATTTTTGGCTTGATGAACTATATGCCTATTCAATAATTAACAAGTTGATACTTGATGAATGGTATTTTACTGATTCTAAAGAAAAATTAAATGATAAAGATTTAGAGATTATCAAATTGGGGGAGAGATGGAAAAAAATATCTCTCCCCGTTTACTTTATAAAAAGGTTAAATTTACCTAAGGATTTTGAAAGGTCAAATCTTTATATTCTCCTTGATGTAGGAGGAGAATCATTTCTGTATATAAATGGTAAGCCTTATGCTGGAATAAACCAATATCACAAGGAACATAAAATACCCTACTATGATCAATTAGACTTACTTATTGAAGCTGTACCCAAAGGTTTATTTGGCCAACATCAATATAATCCAGTATTTAAAGAAGCCATTATATTCCAGAAAGATGAGGAGATATATAAAGCATGGCTTATTTTCAGTATTATAAGAGAATTTGGTCTCTATTTGGAAAATATAAACCAAGATTTACAACAAGAAATAGAAAATATTCTTGAAGATACTCTTGGAAAAATAAAATTAATAAGTAGTAAGGATAAATTCTTGGAAAAAATACAAAATACAAAATTTACTATGGATATTTTGAGAAGTTTATGGAGTATGCCTGAATTTCCAAAAGAAGAAAATCCCATACCTAAGGAGTTAAAAGATGAGATAATATTACAAGCTCAAGACGCCCTTAAAAGAATGAGAGATCTAAAAAAGAAATATCCCAATATAGGAGAATATTATGCTGTAGGACATTCTCATATTGATTATGCTTGGCTTTGGCCAAGAGAAGAAACTATAAGAAAAGCTCAAAGAACTTTTTCTACCATCCTTCAACTTATGGATCTTTATCCGGATTTCAAATTCTTACAAAGTAGTGCCCAAATCTATAAAGATATAAAAGAAAACAACATTTTTCTTTTCCAAAAGATAAAAGAAAAGGTTTTGAAAGAACAATGGATAATAGAAGGAGGAATGTGGGTAGAAAGTGACTGCCAACTTCCATCAGGAGAAGCCTTAGTAAGACAGTTTTTATATGCCCAAAAATTCTTTGAAAAAGAGTTTCAAAAAACATGTAAAATAGCATGGCTTCCAGATACTTTTGGTTTCAATCCCAATTTACCTCAAATTCTTAAAAAAGCGGATATAGAATATTTTGTAACCACAAAACTTTCATGGAATGAAACTAATATATTTCCTTATGATTTATTCCTTTGGAAAGGAATTGATGGAACTAAAATAATTGCTCATATATATGCCAGATATGGTGGCTATAATGGATCAACAGAAATAAAAGAAATTGTAGAAAATTATAGAAATTATCAACAGAGAAATTTATCAGAAAGAATGATCTATACTTTTGGATATGGAGATGGTGGTGGTGGACCTACTTACGAAATGATAGAAAGATTAAATATAATAAAAGACTTACCATTTATTCCCCATATAAAATTAGAAAATCCCATAAAACTCTTTGAAGAAATACAAAAGGATAGACTTCCTGTATACTATGGAGATCTATATCTTGAACTCCATAGAGGAACTTTTACAACACAAGGAAGAACTAAAAAACTCCACAGATTAGCAGAAAATTACCTCTTTGCTCTCGAAAGTCTATCTGTTATATTACACATAGTAAAAGATCTACCGTATCCTTATGAAAAGCTCACTCAACTTTGGGAAAAGTTATTAAGAAATGAATTTCATGATATACTACCTGGATCCTCGATAAAAGAAGTTTATGAGGATACTGAAAGAGAGCTAAAAGAAATCTTAGATGCAAAATTAGATATTAAAGAAGATAGTTCTCAAAGAAAAATTATTATCTATAATCCTACTTCTTTCCCCCAAGAATTAAAAACAGAATTAGAAATAAACGAAGGAGAAAAAATTTATTATAAAGACATGGAGATACCATTTCAAAGAATAGATAAAGGAATCTTACTTTATTCAAAAGATGTAACTATACCACCATTAAGTTTAATTACTTTAAATATCAAAAAAGAAAATAATAATTCAACACATAATACCGATCTTCAGGCTCATTCTAATACCTTAGAAAACTCACTAATAAGACTCCAAGTATACGAAGATGGTGCTTTTCAGGTACTATATAAAGAGAAAAATAAAAATCTCTTTATTGATAAAGGAAACATAATTATTGCTTACCCTGATAGACCAAGATATTGGGAAGCTTGGGATATTCCATTAGAGTATGAGAAATACGGTAAGGTACTAAGGGCAGAAAAAATTGAGTTAACTGAAAGAGGACCATTAAGAGGAAAAATTAAAGTAACAAGAAAATATAGAAATTCAGAAATAATTCAATATTATACCCTTCATGCATTCTCAGAAAGAATAGATATAGAAACAGAAATAAAATGGGATGAGAAAAGAGAAATGTTAAGAGCATATTTCCCATTTGATATATTATCACCCTTTGTAACCTATGAAGTTCCCTATGGGACATATTCAAAACCTACTCACAAAAATACCTCATGGGAAAAAGCCCAATTTGAAATACCGGTACACAGATTTATTGATCTTTCACAAGGGGATTTTGGAGTAAGCATATTAAACAATGGAAAATATGGACATAGCGTCAATGAAAATATTATAGGGATAACTTTATTAAGATCACCTTTTTCTCCAGATTATACTGCTGATCTTGGTAATCATCAATTTACTTATTCTCTACTTCCCCATGAAGGGACTCTTGGAGAGAAGACTTTAAAAGAAGCAGAAGAATTGAATAAAACCCTTATTCCTATAATAGGCAATTTTTCAATTGAAGATACGTCTATTTTAAGCTGGGATAAAAATAATATAATTGTTGGAGCCTTAAAACAGTCAGAAGATCGCAAAGGGTTGATATTAAGATTTGCAGAATATTTAGGCAAAGAAGAGATTATAAATTTTAAATTTGGATTTCCAGTAAAAAAGATATATGAAACAAATCTTTTAGAGAAAGAATATAGTGAATTAAAGTTGAAAGATCAGATCTTAGAAATAAAAGTCAAACCCTTTGAAATAAAAACCTTGAAAATAATTCACTTTGTAGTGACATAAGCACCACTTTTAAGGAAATCGGATAAAGTCTTGGTAAAAAGTCCTTCAGCTCTTAATAATTCCTCTAAAAGTATAACAGGAAAAGTTAATTCATGCTTCTTCCTTAAAGGAGAAACCAAAAGTAGAATTAAGCTCATAGGAATAAGCAGTAAATCTTGCTCTTGGAAAGCATAATAATATTCCTTTCATACTTTGGAAAATTGTTTTTTTATGTGCTCATTTACATGAGAGGAAAAGAAGATTATAAACTTCATAATCATAAAGATGTTTTCCTGAATTTTTTCTCTTTTTCTTTTCTTTTGATATTCCATTCCTCCTTAGAATAGCCTTAATAGTATTCTCAGAGAAAGATAAAGAGTATTTTCTTTCAAAGAATGATTTAAGTCTTCTATACCTGAAGCCAGTTCTTTTAGCTCATTGATGATTAAGACTTCAAAATTAGGAGAAGTTTTAGTTTTTCTTGATATGCCTAAAATTTTACTAGTTTTAGATGTATTATTCTGTCCCTACCCCCATCCTTGGATATTATAAGTAGGGTGAGGACAGGAGTTAATCTTTACTTATCTCTTTATACTGGTACCTATGTCTATAACTATTTGGAAAACCTTGAAAATAATTTATTGAAAAATACCTAATATTTGTGATATAAATTAAAATTAAAGTGTGATAATTAAAGGGAAGGGGATATTTTAAAAGAGGAATGAAATTAAGAAATAAAATCTTTTTATTCTACGCTGGAATATCTTTTATATTTTTTATTCTTATAGAGATAATATTTATAAGCATTATAAAGCATGAATATTTATTAATCTTCAATAAAGAGATTGAAAACTACGTAAATACATATATAGCAAGTAGAATTGACAAGGACTCAAAAGATATAAATACTGGAAGAGCCTTTGAAACTAACTTTTATTTTGGCAAAATTGAGGGAATTATAATTCAAGAAAATGTTAATAGCATAAAACTTAGCCTAAATACAGATTTTGAAAAATTACCTGAAGATATATTGATTAAAGATAATAGTTCATTTCTTGATTTGAAGAACCATAAGTATTACTATATATATTCAAATAAGAACAATAATTCAAAGCTAATTCTCAGTTTTAATACCCATCCCTTTGAAGAAAGATTTTTAAAAGCTACTTTTTCCTTCTCAATTCCCCTTATAACACTTCAAATTTTTTTCATTTTGTTATTTTATTACTCCATGAAACATACCTATGTTAAACCATTAGAAGAATTAGCCCAAAGCCTTTCTCAAGATAATTCCATAAACATAAATAGGGACAAATTCTTTAATAAAAAGGATGAAATAGGTGATCTCTCAAGAAAAATATTTGATTTCGAAAGCTCTTTAAGAAATATCATTATTACTCAAGAGGAAACTATAAAAAATCAAGAAAAATATCTGAACTTACTTCTTAAATTTATCTCTGAATTTAATCTCTCTAAAAAATCTATAGATGTTATTAATGTCATACTTAAATTTTATAATCCTGATTTTCCAGTAAAAATTTATGACATATATCTTGAAAACTCCATAACAAAAGAGGAACTATATCAAAATTTACAAATCTTGAGCAAGGAAGAGGCAAAAGAAATATTTGATATGCTAATATTTCTAAAAGACAACAAACTATTTACATACCATGACCTTAAATTCTTTTGTAAAAATATACCTGAGGATTATGTATTAATTCCATTAAGAACAAGTGAAAGACTTTATGGCTTTATAAGCATTTCTATGATAACTTCTGACGATTTACAAGATACCTTCATTTCTATCTTATATCATCTTACAATAGCATTAGAAAATACCCTTTTATATGAATACACTGAAAAATTATCAACTACTGATCCTTTGACAGGTGTCTTTAACAAAAGAAAATTTGATGAAATCCTTGAAAATGAAATAAAAAGAGCTCAAAGATTTAATCATCCTTTAAGTATACTCTTTATTGATATAGATCATTTTAAAAACATAAATGACCTTTATGGACATATAGTGGGAGATTCCTTTTTAAAAGAAGTTGCCCTCTTTCTATTAAGAAATACTCGTTCTATTGATAGCATAGGAAGATTGGGAGGAGAAGAATTTGCTTGTATATTACCTGAAACTAATTTGGCATCAGCCTATAATGTAGGAGAAAAAATGAGAGTAAAATGGAATACTGAAAAACATATAATTCCAATAGATATAGAAAAAAGAATAGGAACATTAAGTATAGGTATAGCAAATTTCCCTATTCACACGGAAAATCCCAAAGAACTATTAATACTTGCAGACAACGCACTATATATGGCTAAAGAAGAAAGAGATAAAGTATTTATTTATAACAAAGATCTAATATAATCAATGGCCTTTTCAGGATCTTCAACTTTTCCCTGCAAAAAGTACTCTCCTTTACTTCCTTTCCATCCTATCTCTTTTAACTTTTCCAAAATTTTATTAAAAAGATCTGTTGATATATCAGGGCTTCTAAAAATTATTCCTTGCCCTTGTGAATTAAAGATTACACCCAAAATGCCATTTTCTTTCATCATCTCTTGAACCACAAACTTAATTGTATTTATATCCTCTTCCAAAATATTTAAGATTATTTTTATATTTTCTTTATTTTCTGCCATATCTATAAGTTCTTTTGCCATATACTTGTTTATTCTTTCTCTCAATCTTTTATTATCTTTTTCAAGGGTTTCTAATTTGGTAAATAGCTTACTAATACCATCATAAATATCAGGATTTCCTAATTTCTCTTTAATGTACTTATATTCCTCTTCCCTTATACTTAATCTTTTTAAGATTCTTGAACCAGCCACAAACTCCACTCTCCATAAATCATTATTCTTCTTATGAAAATCTAATATTTTAAAAAGTCCTATTTCTCCTAATCTATTCACATGGAGTCCTCCACAAGGATTTATATCAAGGCCTACTATTTCTACTATCCTAATATTTTCATCCTTCCAATAAACTTTCACTGGAATATTCTCTTTTATGTATTTATTCACTATACTCTCTATTTCATTTACAAAACTTTTAGGATCAAAACCTCTATATGGTATCTCTATTTTAGTGTGATCCCCTAAAATTTGAAAACCGGTAGTCTCCAATGAATAGTTCTTTTCTATTATAGCAGAAAGAAGATGTTGGGCTGTATGTTGCTCCATGTATTCCCTACGAAGATCACTATCTACATATAACTCAACCTTTTCATCAATTAAAGGCTCTCTTTTTCCTTTTAAAATACCTTTGTGCCAAATTTTACCATCTTCCTCCCATATATATGAGACCAAAAGGATCCAATCATCTGATCTAATCTCTCCCTTATCACAAGGTTGTCCTCCACCTTCTGGATAAAAAATGGTTTCAGAAAGGGAAAGAATATAAAAATCTTTTTCCTTTTTAATATCTGTAATTCTGCTTTCCCAATTTACAATATTTGGATCGTTATAAAAGATTTTCTTAGTGCTCATAGCATTAATTATACTATAAAACAAAAACCCCTGCTATAAATAGCAGGGGTTTTGTTCTTTTAAATTTTCAGCAAATAATTTAAAATCTACGATTGTGAGACCTATTGGAAGGTCTACGATCTTCTCTTGGCTTTGCTTCACTTACAACAATCTTTCTTCCATCAAACTCAAGACCATTGTAAGATTCAATTAATTTTTGGGCTACATCTTCTGATGTTTCTACAAAAGCAAATCCTTTAGATCTTCCAGTATTACGGTCAGTTATTAACCTAATACTTTGTATATCCCCTTCTTTTGCAAAAAGTCCTCGCAGATCATCCTCTGTGGTCTGCCATGATAGGTTTCCTACATACAGTGTCTTAACCAATTTCACTTACCTCCTAAAAAATTTTATCTTTTAATTATACTCCTTTAAAATTATTTGTCAAATTTTATCGAGAATGTTCTAAAAATTCCTATGTAAGAAAAGAAAACACTTTTAGAAAGGGAGTTTTAAAAAGCCAAATTAAAAGAATTCTTATGTTGAATAATATGAAAAGAGATATTGCATATATCCT
>Ga0080004_1117459_pt1 | contig 99285 bp, 115 predicted proteins | sample WasSprMetagenome_FD_69207 | JGI IMG/M metagenome (GOLD analysis project Ga0080004, IMG submission 69207) | Sulfidic aquatic microbial communities from Washburn Spring, Yellowstone National Park, USA - WS (SPADES assembly) (version 2) | ecosystem: Environmental > Aquatic > Thermal springs > Hot...
CTAAAGGAGCATCAAGTAATGCAATCCTAGCCTTCTCAACCCTCTTAGGCATCCCAGGATGTACAACCTCCTTATCAAGAACGACACCATAAACCAACTGAGAATCAGCTAACGAAGCACCCTTCTTCTTCTCAATCTTGATATTATCTAACCTAACCTCATAAGTACCATCAGGTTTCTTCTCAGCAGCTACTACAGCTGCTGATATGACCATATCAATCAACTTATTTATGATGTCAGGTGTTGCTAAGTACTTACTAGCTAATGTTGTGTTGAGAACCTTAACTAGTTCAGGCTTAACCTTAGCTAACCCTTCAGGAGTTTCAACACCACTAATGTCTAGCTTCAATGCAATCTCATCGAGGAACTCTACAGCTTTAGCTGCAGCCTTCTTATAACCCTCAATCACTATAGTTGGATGTATATTCTGATCGAGTAGTGCCTCAGCCCTAGATAGTAAGGCCCCAGCTAAAACTACTGCTGATGTAGTACCATCACCTACCTCAGCATCTACAGCTTTAGCAGTCTCAACTAATAACTTAGCAGCTGGGTGCTGAACCTCCATCTCCTTAACTATTGATGCTCCATCATTAGTTACTGTTATATCACCGAAACTATCAACAAGCATTTTATCAAGTCCTTTAGGACCTAAACTAGTCTTTAAAACCTCAGCTAATGCCCTCGCAGCTATTATGTTATTCCTTAAAGCATCCCTACCTTGAGTTCTTGATGTACCCTCCTTCAAGACCAGTACAGGTATTCCATATAGTGCAGTCATACTGTAATCCCTTGAAAACTATTTCAGATACTTCTATATAAACCTTAATGAAAATAAAAAGACATAACATTAAAAAACTTACTGAGGATATATAGTTCAGGTGCTATACGAAGATGTTTAAAGTAGATGATATAATTAACATCTATGAGAAATATATAAGTGTTAACGATGTAGATAACGCTAATTTCTTCATAGCTATTCTAGCAGGTCTCCTAGGATTTATGAAATATCATAAAGTCTTAAGCCCTGAATCTGTAGCAGAACTTGCAAAGACTTTAAGGATAGGTTTAATTGAAGGTCCTAACTACCTAAATCCGTATGTTATGGAATTACTCGGTATTTTAGAGGAGGAATTTAATGAGGCTTTATTTAATGAATTCTTGTTTAAGCTAAAGAGCATACTTAGAGAGGAAAGACTTGATAGACTTGAAGTCTAGTAACGATACTTTATGTACGTCATGTAATAGAAAAGTAGCTGTATACTTGAGGAGGAGTTCTGGGGAGAGGTTATGTAGTATATGTTTTGAGAGGTCTTTAATTAAGGTTGTTAAGAGGTCTTTAAGAAATGTGAGGGATTTAAGACCAGGTATTGAGTTAGCATCCCTAGTAATTCCTGAGAGGTTAGTAACTAGTATTACAACACTCTATATCTTGAACAAGATCGAGAAAAGATATAATTGTAGGGTAATCGCTGTATTACCTATTAATGAACGTTACCGTACGATAATAGACGATATAATTAACTTGATAATAAAACCTAAGGTAGGTATTAATGATGAGTTCATAGACATCATAAATTACGGAGATAGTAAACTAAATATCAGTTCTGCTGAAGTCTACGGTAAGTACATTAGACTCATAAACTTAATTACTAAATACAGCGTAATAGCTCTACCCCTCACACTAAACGATCTAGGCGAGATAATACTTACTTCGTTACTAAGTCGTGAAGTAGAGAACATACCGACACAACCATCGTTTAAATTAAATTCTCAAACACTTATAATACCTTTCTATAACGTCCCTGAATATGATGTCTACATATACTCATACATTAGGGGTATATACGACCTAACCTTAGATGACATATTAACTTCATTAAGGGATACTTACATCAGTGAAGACCAGGTAATAATTAAAGAGTTAGTTAGAGATCTAAGCTATAACAATCCTGAACTAACTCAAACCCTCGTTAAGTCTTTCGATAGGATCGTAAGGGTTCAGTGATTAGATAGTAGGTCTTAAAGACCATCTAATACCGTGACGTTGTAATATATCCTTCATACTAATCTTCAATACGTAATAATCTAATCTTAAGTCCATAAAACAATCCTCTTGCTCAAACACATTCTTACCATTTAGATATAACCGTATTAGAGGTAATTTATTAATACCTTCATCCTCTTTAATCGTTGAGTTATTAGGTGTGTTCTCAATATCAAATAATGCAAAGTTAATTATATGCCCAATCCTTGATTCAAGCTTCTCGAATAGATTTATCATATACCTCTTTACGTCGGTATTACCTTCTACGAAGCCTATGAGTACTACATCATTCACTTTTACAAATCTCTTAAACTCGTTAATATCTTGAAGTACCTTCAACTCTTAATTCATCCCCACATAATTCTCTATATTTCTGCCTAATTAATGTTTTCTCATCGTTACTTAAGAGAACCTCTATATCTACACCCTCCTCCCTTAACTCTTTCGGATGTTTTATCCCGTTATTATTTAACAACACGTAATCATATCTAGTAAGCTCCTTTAACTCCTCACATGATACTGAGTTGACGTAATTCTTGAGTAGCTCTCTAAAATCTAAGAACTCCTTAAGCTGTTTTTCAGTGACTACACTACCACATACTAAGCAGTACATATCCTTAGTTAAGGAGTTAAAGAGGCATTTAGGGCATGTCACTGGTAAAGTCTTCGAATGCTGCTCTATCCATGCAATCCTCCATAACCTCCTAAGTGTTGGTAGGACATCCTCTCTACCCAATCTAACTGCCTCCTTATATAACTTAGGTGCGTACTCTAGCACTGCCTTACCTATGTTGTTAACTATAAAGTCTAGATGTTCAGACTTAAGATCTTCCTTCAGGTTTAGTAGTGCTACAGCTATTAACGGGTAGACATTCTCTGAAAACCTTCTAAACCTCTTAACTATAGTCTCAACATCAGGTTTAGTTGTTGGGGAACCATATAGAAGTTCTACAGGACGCCTAAGTATTTCTAAGTATTCATCCCTACTTAACCCTAAGTACTCCAACCCCAAAGCACTTACCAACTCATCTACATTCTTATCCAACCAACCATTAATATCAGCCTCCTTCTTAACCTTCTTCTTAGTAGGTGCAACCCTACTTGAGGTATCACCCCCAACTTCAGCAACTTCCTTACCTTTCTCCTTCTTCTTAGGCATACATCACTCCCTAAAGAGTAGGATCGCTATAAAGTAAATTTATTTTAAGTAGTACCTAAGTCAAGATATACAGACATCTAAACACTACTGAAACCCTCAGTAAACCGACCCATCATCACTTAAATCAATTCAGACCCGGTTTCAATACATCATCAAAATATATTGACTTGCCCATTAATTATTAAGTCTGTGAGTCTGGACATGTTCGCTAACTCACTCTTTACTATTTCCTCAACATCTGACTTAATAATATTGAATTGAGAATTATCATCAACGACCAACCTAGCTACAGCTATTAACGGTTCATCTATAGGCTTACCAATCTGACTTAAGATCTCCATGTAGACTTCCCTAACCTTAGGTAATTCCTTAACAACCCTCTCACAGATAATCCTAGCTAGGACGTTATACAGCTTACCGACGTGACTTACCGGGTTTTTACCAGCAGTTGCTTCAAGACTCATAGGCCTTAACGGTGTTATTAAACCATTAACTCTATTACCTCTACCAGTAGCTCCATCATCACCATGTTCAGCTGAGGTCCCTGTAACTGATAAGTAAACTATACCCTTATCAGGTTTATCAGCTGTGTTTACGTAAACCTCTACATCATATCCTGGAGCTATCTTAACAGCTAGGTCTGAAACCTTATTAACTATCTCCTCCTTAACTGATAAGTAATGACTTAAATCAGGTGTTAAACTAGATATTAACGCAGCCGCGATCGTGAGCTTTACCTTCTTACCGATACGTAACCCCATAACTTTAACATCCTCACCAACCTCAGGTAATGATTTCTTAAACTCACTACTGTTCAAGTACCTCTCAACACTTAATACTAACCTCTCTAGGGTTGAGAGCGGTGCATAACTAACACCAAAGCTAGTATCGTTGGAGAGTGGTCTTGACCTCATACCTAACTTAAATATCTGAACAAGGTCTGCACTACCACTCCTAATCTTATAATCTACTACTACATGTCTTTCAGGGTCTAAGAACCTGAAATTCCTTCTTAACCATTCCTTAACAGCATTAACTACTATAGTACCTATAGGGATGTACTCTAAGGAATTACCTTCACCTATAACTATATCAGTACCTCTACCAGCTACTATTATATATATTGGGTGTAGTACCTCACCACCACCGAACCTAGGGTTAGATTGACCACCAACTAAGAGAACTTTATCTAAGTTATGATGAAGTATTACCCCATACTTTCTAATGTAGTACTTAGAAAGTTCTATACTTGATGCTTCAGCAGCTGCATCAGCTATATAGTCTGGATGACCTAATCCCTTCCTCTCAACTAATTCTACGTGTTGGTCCTCAATCGGTGTGTAGTTTAACCTTTCAACAACTATGTTAGTAGACATCATCATACCCATAACAGTGATGCTACATATATATTAAATTTTAGTACTACAATGTTGTAACCTTTATTACTACTAGTAATATTGTACACCTTACATACTATTGGTTGCATTAATTACTAACTCTATGATTACTATATCTTAGGGTTATAGTCTATAGCTACGTAAAGTATTTGACTACCCCTTATGAAGACTGTTCCGTACTTAGCTATAGGTGATCTACCGCCATCTGAGAACTCTGTACATTCACTTAAGACTACATTCATAGTTAAGTCAACCATGACTAACCTACCAACATATTCGTAACCATCCTTTACCTTAACCAACACGTTCTTATTCATAGCCATCTTTAACGTTTTAAAGGGATTCTCAACCTTCGACACACCCATCAACTACTACCTCAAGAACTAACTTCCTATTCTTAATATTTAAAAGTTTTTCAGGCATGAAGAAGTGCTGAAGCGATTAACTATAATTTAATTTATATGCTGGGAAAACATACAGATTTGTTGAGGTAGTTGTAGTGATTGATCATAACGATGTAGTAGTAGGTATAGACGTGATAACGTCTGGTGCAAAGTTAAGTGATTATAGGTATGCCCTAGCTGTCTTAAAAGACAACTCCATGACTGTTTATGATGACTTAAGTTTAGGTAGACTTATAAGGCTCTTATGGGAGTTAAAGCCTAAGTTAATAGCTTTAGATAATATTATGGAGTTAGGCGGTAGTAAGAAGAACGTTATTAAAATAGTTAGATTATTCCCGCCTGAGAGTGAGTTAGTTCAGGTTACATTAAGTGATGATGAGTTCGTAGATCTACGTAAGTTAGCTTCCAAAGCAGGTATAATGCTTGAGCATGGTAAGTTAACACCTCAGAAGACAGCTGAGGTATTAGCGATCCTATCGAGTAGGGGTTATGGTAAGGTATTAAAACTCTTTGAAGATAAGATTAAAGTAGTTATTAGTAGGAGTAGGGTTCCTGGTTCAGGAGGTTCTAGTTCAGAGAGGTTTAAGAGGGGTTTAAGAACTTCAGTATTAAGTGCTGTTAAGAGGTTTAAGGAGGAGCTCGATAGTAGAGGTATTGATTACGACTTAACTTTTAGGGAGAGTGACGGAGGTATAGAGAGAGCTGTATTCACTATATATACTCGAAGGGGTGATTTAAGTAGTATATTGAGGGTTGTTAAGGGATTTAACGTAAGTATTAGGGTAAAACCTGTACTTAAGAAGAAGTTATTAAGTTTAGTAAGCAGTAACTTAACTACAGACAGGTTCGTTATAGTTGGGGTGGACCCGGGTATAGAGACGGGTTTAGCTATAGTGGACCTAGACCTTAACCCATTACTAGTGTTAAGTAGTAAGAACTTAGATAGGGAAGAGATACTCCAGATTGTTCGTAAGTATGGAATACCCATCATAGTCTCTACGGATAAGAACCCACCACCGGAAATAATTGAGAAGTTAGCAGCTAGTTTAAATGCTGTACTGTACTACCCTTCAAAAACATTAAGTACTGCTGAGAAGGACTTCCTAGTATACGAGTATGTGGAGGTCCATAAGTTAAGTTTGAAAACAACTCATGAGAGAGATGCTCTAGCATCATGTTTAAAGGCGTATAAGGAGTATGAGGAGAAATTCCTACAACTTACAAGTAAGCTTAATGAGATAGGCCTCCACCCACGGAGGCTTCAGAAGTATAAAGCTGAGGTAATTAGGGGTAAGCCTGTAGCTGAAGTAGTGGAGGAAATAATTAACGACTACATAAGTAAGGGGGAGACCTACGGGAAAGAGAATATAGTAAGGATAATTAAGTCATTAGTTAATGAAGATGCTGAGAAGAGGGGTAAGGAGCTTATAGCTGAGATGGAGAAGATAACTAAGGAACGTGACGTACTCCGTAGACGTATAGTTGAGTTAGAGAGACGGCTTACACAGCTAGAAACAGAACTACATCTAAAGACTCTAGAATTTAATTCAGAGGTTGCTAAGGATAGGGAAATCTCAGAGTTGAGGCATAGGTTAAGGAAACTTACAGAATATTTAGGTAGTTTAGAGGTGCAGATAACAAGCATGACTAAACATATAGATAATCTAAAGGAGGCATTCAACCTACTGTTTAACGGTAAGTACCTAATGGTGAGATCTATTAGAAAATTATCACTTGAAGAGATCTTAAGGTCCTCTCAGACCTTAGGTAATATAAAGGAGGGTGAAGTAGTATTCGTTAAGGAATTACGTGAACTTAGAGAAGACTTAGTAAAACTCATCAACACATTAAAACTAAAGATACTAATACCTAAACCACCTGAAGAATCTAAGGATGTAGAGTATTATCAGGTAGTGATATATCCATGTAGAGACTATATAGAAGTAAGTGATGATATAGTCCTAATACCTAAAGAAGTAATTAACGAACTAGAGAAGTATGAGGAGGAACTACGTAAGAAGCTTATGAGGAGGGACGAATTTACTCTTGAGAAATTACTAAACCTTATTGAGGAATATAGATTAGAGAGGACAACTAATATCTCTAACAACCATAACTAAGTCGACGACAACGCTTTTTCTAATTTATTAGTAGTTATAACTGATTTAATAGTTATAATCTCTTAATTAAATGGTGAGGTTATAATACCAGAAAATACTTTAAAATCTCTTAATACGTAGATACTGTTGAAAGTGTGATACAGGTTGAGCTCTAATGATGAAACTAAAGTCATCCTTAACAAGATAGCTAGTATAGGCATCTTAAGACCTACTACTAACGTAAGTATAGTTTTAAAGTATTTAGGATTTGAGGGTATTGATGAATCCTTACTTAATGATTTAGTTAATAAGGGGTTCTTAAAACGTAGCTTTATAGATAAATTACTAGCATGTCCTAGATGCGGTTCTTTATCAATTATAACAAAGTATACCTGCCCTAGATGTGGTAGTATAAACTTAGAGAAGACTAAGATAATACAGCATGTAGAATGCGGTTATACTGATAGTATTATTAAATTTCTAAGACCAGATAATACCTTAATATGTCCTAAATGTAGTAGGGAAGTTAATGATAAGAACATGAAGGTTTACATTCAATTCTTCGAATGCCTATCATGTGGATTCAAGACATCACAGCCCAACATAATACATATATGTGGTAATTGCGGTAACATCTTTAAACCTATAGATGCTACATTTAAGCCAGTATATATTTACGAGTTAAGTGATAAAGGTAAAGAATTAATTAGGAAATAGAGCTACATACTAAAGGTAGCACATACCTCCGAATAACTTCAAATGTGAAGTTCTCAGACATACGTGGTTATGAAGTATGTTGAAGTGATGACTTAACTACCAATGAGTAGTTGTAGGGTGTTAGGTAATACTATGCTTGATAATGTATGAATTACTATGAAGTTTAAAACAGATAATGTTAGTACGTATGAGAACGACCTAGTAATACTACCCTCAACGCATTTACCGTATACTAACCCGGAAACTAATGCTATCACTACTGATGTATAGTACAGTAGTGTGTACATAAGCTCTACATTAGGTTTAGCAATGAAGGTAGCTACGGTAATATTCAAGGAATTCATAATTAACAGTAAGAACATGACTGCGAAGTCATATACTACTATGACTATTAACAGTAAGATTAGATATTGTCTTAAAACCCTCCTCCTGTAATTCCTATATGAGCTTATATTACTTAATATAGTAGAAGCCCTATCTAACACATCAACAGCTTTTCCACCACTCTCCTCAGCTATAGAAAGTATCTTCAATACGTAAGTGAACTCCTCACCTAAGTCCTTCTTAATAATTCTTATAGCTTCATCTAGGTTATTACCCAACGCAATTAAGTTTAGGAACTTCTCAATAACATCTCTAAAGTAACCCTTCAAATTCGGTAGTGTTAGTGATATTGACTCATATAATGTAGTACCGGATTTAATATATGTTGAAACACTAAGCATAAAATCAGCTATCTGACTCTCTATAGACTTAAACTTCTTAACCTCACCCCTACTTAATATAGTTAATACAGTATACGTTATGATTAGGAATAAAGATATTATGACTGTATAGGAGTAACCGTAAGGAATGACTAAATAGGATATCTTAAACACCTTTGCATACCCTATCCCTATCAGGTAAGTGGTTAAAATTGTGAGGAATGCTAATGATGTCACTAAAGACGTTAATATTTTAAATCTCATCATAACTGAACCACACTCATCACGTAATCAACAAGTATGTAGTAGGCTAGAGATGATGTAGGAACTATCAATAATGTAGTGATTATCATTAGGAGGTATGGGTCTAAAAGACCGAAGGGTGCTAGAGTTGATGTTGACGCAATGATTGAAACTATTAAGGGGAATATCAGAGCTACTACTACGAAAGCCTCAGATAGTATGCTTACGTAGTCTATTACCTCCTCCATCCTCGAACGGATGTCGATGAAGTAATTATCTATTAAGTAGTTAATGACTGGTAAGACATCACGACCACTCCTACTAACATTACTTATGGTGATGAGGAATGAGGCAAATGATTTACAGGGTGTTATTGATGCTACATAATGAAGTACTTCATCTAAATCCTTACCTAGGTATACTTCATTAGCTATTAACTCTAATTCAATGTTAAAGTCCCTCAACTCCTCAAAATCCTTAAGCCTGATGAGAGCTTTAGTAATTCCTAACCCAGCAACTATAAAGGTTGAGAGGAAGTAGAGAAGTCTAAGATATTTAGATTCTAACTTAAACCCTCTATTAGCATAGATCAGCTTAGGTATTAACAATATCATCAGTAATGATGTTAGAATTACTGAGGATGTTACGAGTAACGTAGTTATGATAGCATTAATTAAAGTGGTTATCATATTAAGTATTATTAGACCCATCACAGCTACTACAACAGTAATTACTACCATGATACGTACTACTATTTCTAAGTATCTTCTTAAAGAGGTAGTTATGCCGGAGCCTACAACATATTTCTCAAGCTCTGTAAATCCGAAGTACTTGATCAACTTATTAAGTAGTTCAACTAGGTAGTTCGTAAGGTCCTACCTCCGACTCAGCTACTAAGTAGAGTGATGCCCAATCAGTTCTATACGCCCTAACGATATTTCGAAGTTCTGAAATACTTACTTTACGTTTAGCTAACCACTTCATTAATGTAGCTCTCCTTAAAAGGTCGTTGAATACGTCATCATAACTGACCTGCCTTCTCTCAGCTATCGCTTTAATAACGTGGCTATGGCCTGTGAAGACTATAGAGTCGTTACTCCGAACCCATCTAAACACGGTACTTAGGATTATATCCCCAGTTCTAGGGTCTAAACCCTCAACTTCCTTAACTTCAAGGACTCTCCTACCAATCCCTTCACCAACCTCAACCTTACCTAAGCCTACATACACCTTAACTAGTTGTAGTAAGTATTTAGGTATGTTGAATGGTTCAGCTAATAACCTCCTAAATGCTGTCCCTACATCATCAGCATGGATCGTTGCTAAACCACCATGACCTAAACTAATAGCTTGGAAGAATGTGTATGCTTCCTCACCCCTAAGTTCACCAACGATTATTACGTCAGGTCTTTGTCTTAAGGCATTCTTAAGAAGTTCATAGAGTGTGACGTTTACAACACCTTCCTCAGTAGAAGCTCTAGTGATTAATGAGATCCAATTCTCATGACCGAACAAGTTCAATTCTGGAGTTTCCTCTATCGTAATTACTTTAATCTCCGGTGGTAAGAGTAGTGCTATAGCGTTAAGTAATGTTGTCTTACCAGCTGCTGTAGGACCTACTACTAAAGTACTCTGTAAGTTCTCTACTAACATCCATAAATATGCAGCTACTAAAGGGTCTAAGGTCTTTAAATTTATTAAATCGATGACCGTGTATGGTTCTGCCCTAAATTTCCTTATAGTGAATGTAGAACCTCTCCTAGCTACTACATCAATAGCTATGTGGACTCTAAAACCCTCAGGCATTATCATACCATCAACCATAGGTTTAGCAATACTTACCTCTAAACCAGCTCTAAACAACAACCTACGTATAATCGACTCTAAAACCTTAACATCATTTATGACTATATTAGTCCTTAACCACTCATAAACATTATGGAATACGTATATAGGTATGTTAACACCGCTACACACAATATCCTCTAACTTAGTATCTCTAATTAGGGGGTCTATTATCGAGTACCCTATCAAGTCTCTAGCAACGTAATATGAAATCTTATCAACTACTACCTCATCACCTACCTTAATACCTAATGAATTACTAATTATGATATCCTTAATGACTTTAATACCTTCCTCAACATTAGTTAAACTTCTTAACTCCCTACTTACTGGAATATTCTCAAAAATCCTCTGCTTAATAATACTTAACAGATTTCTCTCCTCATCTGATAATGTAGGTTCTATAACATCATATACCCTCTGATTAGACTTATCAACGTATACCAACGCGTATGAGTAATTCTTAATTAGCGGGTAGAAATCAAGGACTTTAACCTCATCATATCTTAAATCTCTAGTTACTGCCACCCCCTTAATAACTTCCCCGACTTCAGACCTCCCTAACCATTTAAACTTCCTCTTAATAAGGTCTAACATGCTTAATCCCTAAGTCACTGCGAAGACGTAGGAGGCCTCATAACCTTTAGCAGTAGTCACCTTAGCTATATACACACCACGTGGTAGTAACATCTTCAACTCAACACTAACTTCAGCAACATCCCCACCCCTAATAACAACACTACTTAAGTTCTGAGCTAGTGTCAGACCTGAAGATCCGTTAATAATATACACAGGACCTACCCTAACATCATTATTTACTAAATTCCTGACATAAACTTTTACTATATTACCCTCAATACTTACTGCCTCTATCTTAACCCTCTCACTTAAGAAAGGGAGTTCAGAAGGTGTTTGAGAGACTGTTGATGAAACCCAGTTCCAGAGTATTAATGAAGTAGCTATGGATATCAGTATTAAGAGGACTGTAGCAATTATCGGTGATACACCCTTCACTTAAATACACCGTAAATTTAACAATTATAGAAAATTTAATCTTTGAGGTTTAACACTCCAATCTGTAGAATCTTAATCTATTTTAAGGAGTCCTACACTTCTTAACTGTTAGCTCCTTATAATGAGGGATTAGATTTCCGATGAATAGGATTTTAAATTCTGACAAATTCTTCGAATAACACCCCACTCTGTAATACTCTGTAGTTCATGGCTATTTCAACAGCTTCTCTAGCTAAGACTATCTTAGCTAGCATTGCTACAGTCTTCAACGTGTTTGAATCTTCAATAACTCCTAACCTAATTATTAAGTCTGCGATATATGCTAACGACTTATAGATCTCCTCATCAACTTGAATAACCACTATAGAATCTACCTTCTGATCCCTCCGTACTAAGACTGAGTAGTAATCACTTATATAAGATATAGCATCATTTATTAACACGTAAATTAAATTACCGTTACTTGATAATAACTCCTTAAGAACTTCTACACCCTTACTGAGGTCGTTAATGAATGTGATATCATTCTTAAATATGTTGTACCTAGCTATCACATCTGCATACCTTTGAGGTATATCGTTAACTACTATATACCAGTGATAATTCATGAAAGCCCTCTTAAGTATTTCAACACCTACGTGAAAAGTGTATGTATATGGATTACCTACTAGTAATATAATTGCTGACCTCGGTAACTTCATCAATAACTCGCAGAATATATCAGCCAATACTAACACCTACGTATGTAATCACTACCTAAGACAGGTCTTCTCATTCTTTAAAGCTTTTATTAACTCCTCAGATATGTTGTAACAACCAATACCTCTCTTGATCAACCCCTTACTTACTAATCTATTGATTACCTTAGCTGGTTCTTGAACACCGTATAAAGCCTTCAACTCCTTCAAAGCTACTAACTCACCAACAGATCTATACCTTATGAAGTAATTAAGAGTTATAGCTTCATCTCTAGAGAGGTTATCAATAACATCCTTAACCTTAATATCCATACCCAATAATATCCCTAAATTATAATATATTAAACCACTCATAAGTGTTACTTTACGATTCAATACCTACGTTAGGAATGATGAATTTACTAAATGTTGTCCACTCCTAAGAATGCTCATGTATAATACACAGTGATGCGGGGGTTAAATTTAAAAGGTTTAAGCCCTACATATGTAGGGGGTTGGGGGGCTATGAGTACTGTACATACTTTATTAAACTATGAGGGAAGGAGTAGTTACAGAGTGGCTGGTAAGCATGTCTTCGGTAATCTATATGATTGCGACCCTAAAATACTATCAGATGCTGATTACCTAGTTAAAGTTGCTGTTGAAGCTTCTAGAGAGGGAAATATGACTTTATTAGATGTTAAGTATTGGAAGATAAGTCCAGGCGTAAGTGTTGTTGCGATAATTTTAGAATCACATATAACTATACATACATGGCCTGAATATTGTTTTGCAACAGTTGATGTGTATTCATGCGGTCATCACACACGTCCTGAAGATTCTTTCAAATATATCGTTAAAGCGTTAAAAGCTGAAAGATATGAGTATAAAGTAGTTGATAGGTCATTATATTAATTAAAAATATTTTTAAACTACAAATAACTTACATTTAAAAATTTTTCTAGATGATTATGTGAGGGTTTATTAACCTCAGAAGTATATTTAATTAGGAGGGTATAGGGACGTTAGAAGGCCCTCCAACCCCCGCGGTGATTGGGGGTTAGGAAGAGATTAGAATTTAATACATCCCCCAACACCGCTACAATCATCTCATATATTCCTTCACCCTGTCTAGAAACTCCATACCTAACCTATAGGATCCGTAAGTAGATATGTAGACCCCGTTAAAGTAACCACTAACCTCATTCAATACACTCTTAAATAAGATCTCATTTGCTGTGATAACATCTCTACTTCTCAATAGTTGGGTTATGAATTCCTTCTCCTTATACCTTAGGTTAATACCTAACTTATTAAGTGTTTCTAACCTACTGATACTGTCTATTAACGCATAACTCAATACTATCTTAACTTCAGGTTCATACCTCCTCATGTACATTACAAAGTCCTTAAAATTTATGGGGTTGTAGGTTGGTTGGGTAATTATGAACTCGGCACCAGCTCTTAACTTTCTTAAACATCTTAATACTTCTAACTCCATATACTGACTGTATTGATTAGCTACGACCCCGAAGTGTGCTGGTCTACTCCCTAGGCTAACCTTCCTACCTAAATGATTAACACCTAAATCACTTAATAATCTGCATAGATATACGAGTTGTGTGGAGTCTAACTCGAATATAGGTGTCTCCATATTCTTAGGCCAATCACCTGTGATTATTAGGTAATTACGTATATCACTACTTAATGAAGTGATTATATACTTTATTAACTCATTAATATGTTTATTACGTGCTGCTACGTTAATCATAACTTCAGGACCTTCTATAGACCTTCTTATATGTAATGCTAGGGTAAGTGGTTCATATGTGAGTAAACCCATAGGTGAGTCTGTAACTGCATACACATCCACATAATTTGATAGTTTCTCTAAGTAAGTGATCATATTATTTAAATCAGTAGTAGTTGGCTGGCTAAAAACCTCATATATCAAAACCTTACCCTCATTTAATAGCTTCATAAGCTTTGAAGTAGGCCTCTTAGGTGGTGGTAGGTAGTCCCGTAGTTTAAAATAAGGACTTAAATTAACTTTAGTGAAGACCTCATACACCTTACTGAAGTTCTTAACATACTGGTAGACCTTAACCCATACACACTTCCCAGAAACCTCACAATCATCCCCTCTATAACCTCCGCAAGGACCGTTTAACATGTTCTTAGGGCATATAGGCATTAACCACTCCTACAGCTTTAGTAAATTAAGGATTTTAAAGTATACTTACGATACTTTAAATGACGTACTGATGAAGGTTGGAGTTATCGGTGGTGGTATAGGTGGTCTTTACGTAACTCTTAAGATTATTAAGTACTCTGACGTAGAGTTATTTGAGGAACACGATGTTGTAGGATACCCTAAACATTGTACTGGCTTAATTAGTGAGAAAGTACTTAACCTCATAGGTAACAGTACTCGGAACTACGTATTAAATAGATTTAACAAATACACATTGATACATGACTTAAGACCTAATAAACACTTAGAACTCAAGTTTAGTAGTTATGTATACCTCATAGATAGACCTAAGATTGAGGAACACTTAAGTGATGAAGTTCGAGACCGTGGAGGTGTTATTCATTTAGGTATGAAGGTGACTTCAGTAAATCCTTCAGAAGCGTCAATAATAATTAATGACTCACTTAGACGTAACTACGATATCGTGGTTAATGCTGAAGGCGCTAAAGCACGTATCTCAAGAACTTATAATCTATGTTTAGAGGTTAACTACTTACTAGGGTTGCAGGCAGTTGTAAAATGTAGGAATGAGTTAGACCATCCGTACGTGATCTTCGGTAGTGATGTAAGTAGAGAGTTCTTCAGCTGGTTAGTCCCTATAGATGATGACCACGTGATTGCTGGATTAGCAGATAGCTCTAGAGACCTCTACCCTAAGTTAATGTATATTGTAAGGAAGTATTTAATCAGAAGGTATTGGTCCGATCCTACATCTTTTAAGGAATTCTTCGGCGGTTTAATACCTATGTCAACACCATGTAGACAAGTTGTTGAGAGACTCGTAGGGGTTGGAGATGCTGTCTCTATGACGAAACCGTTAAGTGGTGGGGGTATATACGCTATAGCTCATCAAGCGAGGATGTTGGAGGAATCCTTCAGGGGTACTTCAACTATTGATGAAATTATTAGAAGGTATGAACGTAGAGTATTAAAACTTACAACTAATCTAAAGCTTCAACACATACTTCGGAAACTCTTAACTATGAAGTTTGGCAGTATTGGTGAATTTGTGAGGTATGTCATTGATTCTGGGGTTAGTAGTATTACATTAGCAGACTACGATACCTACATAGTTGATGTATCTAGGATTAACGATATCTTCAAACTAATTAAGATGTTATTACTTAACATTATATAGAGTACTTAAACACTCAGATAATGTCTCTTACATAGTTAATCACCCTTTAATAATTTTATCACCTATTTAGATTTGGTGTAGAGGGTGAGGTGTGATGTATGCGGTGTGGATAACGCTATCATCCTTCAGAGACATACTGGTAGGTACTTATGTAGTAAGTGCTTTATAGATGATGTGAAGTCACGTATCTTAGATGAGGTGAGGAGGTATGAAATGTTTAGAGGTAGTGATAAGTTACTCTTAGCGTTATCAGGTGGTAAGGATAGCTTCGTATTATTTGATGTGGTGTCAAGTATTCATGATGTTAGTAGGTTAGGTGTCATAACAGTAGTTGAAGGTATTGTAGGTTATAGTAGGGATGAAGATATTACCTGGATTTTAAGTAGGTGTAAGGAGTTAGGAGTAGATTATGTTAAGACCTCTATAAAGGACGAACTCGGTTTCTCACTCACTGAGATCGTCGACATATCCAATAAGTTAGGTGTTGATGTTAGTCCCTGTACATATTGTGGTATGATTAGGAGGAGAATTATCAATAAGTATGCTAGGGAATTAGGTTATGATAAGGTAGTAACTGCTCATAACTTAGATGATGAATCACAAACCGCATTGATAAACATATTAAGAGGTGATTTAAGTAGGTTGATTCAGTCACATCCTAAAGGACCTAAATTAAGTCCTCTCTTCATAAGGAGGGTAAAACCTCTTAGGAAGATTTATGAGTGGGAGTGTGCTCTGTATGCTTACTTGAAAGGGTTTAAATTTCAAGAGGTTGAATGTCCCTACATAACTACTAGACCTACGCTGAGGGCTAAGGTTAGAGAATACCTTTACAGGTTAGAGACTGTTAAGCCTGGGACCCTCCTAAGGTTCCTAAACACTATTGATGATTTAGTGATGAAATTTTTAGAGAACGCTAATAGATTACCGGACCTACCTACATGTAGAGTATGTGGTGAACCTACAGCTTATAACAGAAGTCTATGTAAGACCTGCGAACTACTTACTAAAGTAGGTGTTATAAGATGATTGTTGATAGGAGTCTATGGTCTAAAAAGAAGGAATTCATGTTGAGGAGGTTGTTAGAGGATCGGGATATAGGGTACTTAGATGAGGAATTATATGATATCCTGATAGAGTTCTTCAGGAGGGAGGGTACCTTCACTATAAGTTCATGTAGTGGTAGGGTAGTATTTATTGATGCTCAAATGCCTTGGGTGAGGAAGGGATCAACCATAATCTTCAAGAAACATAAACCCGTAACTGTAGAGGAATGCCTAGACATAATTAATAAACCAATACTACATAATCTCTGGATGATTGTTACTGGACCCATAATACATGCATCAACAGCTTCATTAAGAGAAGCACGTCTCATAACATCTATCGCTAGAACTGCTGGCTTTAAACATAGCGGTATAATCAGTATTAGACGTGATGGAATAATAATCGAGTTAAAAAGCGGTGTAGGTGTGACACAGATAATTAAATCAGGTAATACTATCTTAGTAAATATAGACCGGATTAGTGAGTTGGTAGAGATATGTAATAAAGTATTGTTGAAGGGGAAGGAAAGATTATACCGTCTTAAAGAACTACTAATAAAGTATAGAGAAGTTATCTAAATGTTTAAAGTTATTATACTACTAATTTATGGAGCCGGGGGCGGGATTCGAACCCGCGAATAAACGGGTATCCATGATCAACTCACTGCAGCCCGCCGCCTTAGGCCGCTCGGCCACCCCGGCTCAATAAAGTAAAGTCCTCAAAACTTTTAAATCTTTCAACACCCGTAACTACCTACATATTGAATCCCTCACCCTCTTAATAAGGGAATTAAAACACGTTATCTGAAGTAGGTATTTATATACCATTTAAATAATAACTCTCATGTAATACCGTGTTCGGTGGGGATTGTGGGTTACAGTAAAAAGGTGTTAAGAGATGCTTTAGTAAGGCTTAGGGAAGCAGGCGTTGAGGGAGTTATCATAGGTAGTACTGTATTAATGCTTTACTTGAATATTGATGAATTCGAAGATGATATTGATATTTTCGTAACTAATTTCAGCCCTTATGCTGATGAAGAACTAGTTAGGAGTATAGCTGTGAAACTTGGTTGTGAATTATCTCAGAATGAGTGGGGGACCCCATCACTCTACTGTAACTTCAACGATAATGAATTAACTATTGACCTCCATGAAAACGTACTTGACTTATTCATCCCGGAGAACATTATAAAGTCAGCTAGGGAGGTTAAACTACTAGATATTAAAGTTAAATGTATTAGTATTGAGGATTACATAGTTTTGAAAGCACGTGCTGGTAGAGATCATGATTTAGAAGACCTCAAAGTAATTTCTGATATGGTTAGAAGAGGTGATTTAAAATTGAATATTAACTTAATTAAGGAGAGGATTAAGAATGAGTTCCTTGATGAAGAGAAATTAATAATAAACAGACTTAGAAGCTCAGGATTAAAGGTCTAGATATTCAAATTTAATAGCGAGTAATCCTTAATTACATTTTCGATATCGTCTAGTTCTAATCTACAGCAAGAGCTCTTTATAAAACTGTATAAAGCTTTAGGAGGCCTTAAGCTCCTTTCTTACCACCGAATTTCTTCTTAGGTCTTAAGTTCTTACTCTTACATCTACGGCATTTAGTAGCTCCTAAAGGATTAAGAGCTCCACATCTTCTACACACTAACTTATTATGTAATCTCTCCTCAACGATCTTAATCTTAACAGGGTCTGTTATAGGCATATACTGACACCTACTATATTCATACCGTTGAACTACTTACTACTTCACATTTTTAAATCTTATTAGGTGTTACTTAAGGTTATTTAGAGGTAAAACTTATATATTCTAAGTAGTAGATACCTGTGAGTGATTTAAATGTTTGAGGAGGAGTGGTGGGAAGAAGAGGAAGAAGAATGGTGGGAGGAAGAAGAGGAAGAATGGGAAGAGGAGGAATGGTAGGATAGGGCAGAACCTAAGTTAGTTTTTAATTTAAGAAATCCTACTTTAAAATCATCCTTTAATTGTAACTTTAAGTAGTTTGTTAATATGATTATTAAGGTGTTGTGATGGTCAGGATTGCAGTGATAGACTACGACGTATGTAGACCTAGTAAATGTAATTTAGAATGTGTACGTTTCTGCCCTATTAATAAGTCAGGTTCTAAAGCTATAGAATTATCTGAGGCTAAGAATGGGAAACCGATAGTATATGAGGCGGTATGTGTTGGTTGTGGTATATGTGTTAGGAAGTGTCCTTATAAAGCTATAACAATTACTAACTTACCTGACGAACTTGAGAAGAGGTTAGTCCATAGGTACGGTATTAACGCATTCAAACTCTACGGACTACCCACACCAATTAATAATAGGGTTTTAGGTATTGTCGGTAAGAACGGTATAGGTAAGACAACAGCTGTTAAGATACTATCTGGGGAACTCATACCTAACCTAGGAATCCTAGATACTAAACCATCATGGGATGAAGTCCTTAAGTTCTTCAGAGGTAGCGAGATATATCAGTACTTGAGTAGGTTAGTTAATAAGGACTTACGCGTGGTTCATAAAATTCAACATGTAGATATTATAAGAAAGTATGTTAAGGGTACTGTCAAGGATATAATTAGTAGAGTTGATGAGAAGGGTATTACTAATGAGGTACGTAAATTTATAAATCTAGATAGTTGTTGGGATAGCAATATAAGTGAGTTAAGTGGTGGTGAACTACAGAAATTCGCAATCGCTGTAGCATTATTAAGAGCTGCTGATGTTTACATATTTGACGAACCATCAAGTTATTTAGATGTTTGTGAGAGGTTGAGGGTTTCACAAGCTATTAGAGAGTTTACTAGGGGTAGCTACGTCATAGTAGTAGAACACGACCTAACAATACTGGATTACATCTCAGATTACGTCTCAGTAGTATATGGTGAGCCAGGTGTTTTCGGTATATTCTCTAAGGTGTATTCTGTAGGTTCAGGCATTAATAACTTCTTAATCGGGTACTTACCAGCTGAGAACATGAGGATAAGGACTGAATCCATAGTATTCAGCAAATTCGGTAGGTCGTATGAGGTGAGAGCTGAGGATGTATTTATGTCGTGGCCTAATCTGATGAAGTCCTTAGGAAACTTCAAGTTAAGTGTTGATGCTGGAAGTATTGCTAGAGGGGAAGTCCTAGGTATAGTTGGACCTAATGCTATAGGTAAAACTACATTCATAAGATTATTAGCTGGTGAGTTAGAACCTGATGAAGGATACGTACCAACTACTGCCTTAAGAATTAGTCATAAACCACAGTACGTTAAGACAGAGTTATTTAAGTGGGAGACTGTTGAGGAAGCCTTTAAAGACCTCTGCAACTCATCCCAACTAGCATGTAGTGATTGGTTCCAAAACGATGTTATAAAGAGGTTAGGAATTCATAAATTACTGGTTAGGAGGATTGATGAGTTAAGTGGTGGTGAACTACAGAAATTCGCAATCGCTGTATCTCTAGCAACTGATGCAGATATCTACCTACTGGATGAACCGTCAGCTTTCATAGATGTTGATGAAAGATTAACTGTATGTAAAGCTATTAGGAAGGTTATTGAGGTGAGGAAGGCAGTAGCTTTTATAGTAGATCATGACCTAACAGTAATAGATAATATCTCAGACAGAATTATAGTCTTCAAAGGTATTCCAGGAGTTATGGGTAGGGCTTCAAGCCCTACAAGTCTAAAGCATGGTATGAATGACTTTCTTAAGGAGTTAGGTGTTACTTTTAGGAGGGATAGGAAGACAGGGAGGCCTAGAATAAATAAACCAGGTAGTTACTTAGACAGGTATCAGAAGTCCATCGGTGAGTACTTCTATGAGGCATACTTAGAGGAAGTGGAAGAGTAAGGTTAAAATCTAAGTCAGGCCTACCTCTATAGTAAGGAATTTAACTAGTTTAAAAATTGATTTTAAGGTATTAGTATAGCTATCCCTATCAATACCACACCTATCAGTGCTAACATTAAGGTAAACTCCTTAACCCTTAAATTCACTAACCATTTACCTAATGATATTAAACCTTTACCCACATAAATCATCAAAACAAGACCAACCAGGATAATACCTACTAATGCTACTACCTCAGAGTAAGTACTAATTCCTGAAACCCAATTAAACCACCCTAAGATCTTTGTTAATACTTCAACACCCACTACTGACACCTGAAAATAAGGTCAAAGTAGAATACTTTAAAAGACTAGTCAGTAATTCACTTAATACATTAAACTAATAGGAGTGGGGGAATTAATTTACGAATTTCTTAAACCCTGATTATCTCCTCACACCTCTTACTTTCCTAGTGGTTAAGTCTATTTCAGCCTCAATAGCACTTACCTTACTCTTCAATCCATCAACACTACTTATTAAACTATTTAATTCCTCTTGATTTAACGGGTTTTTCTCTAGGAATTCTAAACCATTACTCGTTAACTTGAGTTTTCTTGTCACTGCATCTGTTTCTACTAACCCCAGATACAAGAGTATGTTTATATCATCCTTTAATTCCTTACTGAAGGGTATCCCACCAATGGTTGTGAAGGAGTACTTAAACTTAACCTTAGATTCTGTCTGTAGTAGATATACTAAGTTTATCAGTGCTTTTTCAGAGATGCTCTCTAGATGTTTTATAATGTAAAGTAATCTTATTTTTGATTCATCATTCCTTATACTATCTATGGTGATGACAGGCCTTGTAACTATCCTTAGCTCCTTGGTCTGTTTTTGCTGCTGACTCATACTAACACCTACTTGTTACTACGTTTAAACTATTATAAGCTTAGTACTGGCTTAACATTTTGAAAACACTTTATAAGTTAAGTGTTAATTAGGGGTTAAATGGATCTTGTAGAGTTCATTAGAGGTTTGACTTTACAGGTAGTTACTATAGCGTGGTTTATATTTGTGTTAGCATGGTTTGTTGGTTGGGCTTTAAAGGGGGCACCAGTACCTTTCTATAGACTGAAAAGGACTGGACAATCATTAGTTGAGGACGCCATAATCGCAGCATTCTGGTTAGCATTAGGTAGTTCTATCTTCTCTCTAATCTCCTACATAGCCTCCAACATAGCTCAACCAACACCCCCACCACCTCAACCTTAAGGTGTACTAATACATGAACGATGATATGCTATTATTAGCGTTTAGTCTAGCTATGTTAACATATAATTTAGGAATCCTTCTTTACTCACTTCCTATACCTATAAAATCTATTAAGAGATGGGGTTCTAACTTAATAGTGGATGCTATATCATCATCCATACTAATTTCATGCTTTACCTTAATTACGAGCTTAGCATCAAAGATTTTAAACATCTTAGGAAGTGATTGGAGCAATTATTTCATGTGGGTTAGTAGTAGGATCGTATTAATATTCTCAGGTTTTTCAGTATTAACTTACATCTCAGGACTGCTTAAGTACTCATACATAGTCTCATTACTATCATCACCAATAAATGTAGTCCTAGGGTACTTATCAGCAGCACTCTCAGCTCTTAAAGTACTAGTGTTCTTAGGGTCCTTCATACTAAACTATTACAGTTACTTGATGCTCTTAGGGGTTATCCTATACTCGATACCGTTTCGAATAGGTAAGAGTGCTGGGGCCTACCTGATAGCTATGTCTATAGTTTTCTATGTGGGATTACCTCTAATGCCTGCATTCGTAGAGACTTTCCAATCATCTATAGGTAGCGTAAGCTTAGAATCTACTGAAATCTCCGGGAGGGTTATTGATTTATCCGGGAACGCCGTACCTAACGCTATAATTCAATTATACGAAGGTGATGAAGTTGTAGGGACTATACTGACGAGTAGTCAGGGGAGGTTTGTCCTCGGTAATGGGTATGATTTACTACCTAAGAACTTCAGTTATAGGATATCCTTAGAACTTTATGGATTTACATTTATCACATCACCGGAGAATATCAGTAGTGACTTATGTGTAGGTAAGGAGTTATGTAGTTTAAACATAAGTGTTCCAGGACTTTTAACGACTGCTGGTGGGGCTTTACTAATACCGTTACCTACTGGTTCTAACGTATATGAAGTGATGGTTAGAGATAATGAGGTGAACTTTACATTAGTTACTAACCCTGACATACTACCTACAGAGTTATACATAGCCTATCCTAAAGGAACTAAGATAAATTACGTAGTAGTTAATGATGAAGTATTTAGTTGTCAACCTATCACTGATTTCATATGGTATGATATAAACGTTAACTTATGTAGCGTATTAATATTAAGTAATGTGAGTAACGTTAGAGTGATTTATGAGAAGATATTTAGTGAGAAACCATCAGTTAGTGAGAGACGTATAATAAGTATGGGTGAGGTCTCATCATTTATAGCCACTATGATCTCTATAGGTATGGCCTTCATATACTCATTAGTGTTCCTACCATCACTTTATCTAATATTACTTCTATCAATATCGGCATCTCTGGCTAGGTTCTTAGGTGGTAGGGGGTTGCCTATAAGGATCTTCTAGGTGGTTTATAATGGTTAAGATAGTGTACTTAGCATTAATCTTAGGTAGTTTGTTAATAATGATAACTACAGCTTCTAACCATATTAAAATAATAACTCTATCAGTGATTATCTTCACATTAGTCTATGAAATTTTAAGGAGTAGAAGGGAGGTAGCAGTTACTTAAACTCAAGAACATCAACCTTATACCATATAACCCTACCCTTAAGTAATTCCTCTACAAATTCCTTAACATTACCTTCAACTTCAATAAAGTATAATTCCTTAACAACCTTACTCCTAACGTAATTAAGTACCTTATACTTTGAGGCTATGTTACCGTATATTTCATTAGCTACAGAACTATCGTATGTAGTGAAGAATATCGAAGTCTTAACATATCCTTTATGTCCGGGGATCATACTGACACCTAATTAAGCAATTACAGATCTACTGGTAAGTTTTAAAACTCTAACTATCTACACCTACTTAAGTTTTAACTACTTTATGTTGATGTGATTGTTAATTATTAATGATGGATGTAATTAAGGATCTTCTTATATAGTATCTTAATGTTCTCCACTTCATACCTGAATACTTCCTCAACATCAATATCATGAGAAGTCAGCCTACCTAAGTTTTCTATAACCCAATCACAAGCTAAAGATACGTGTATATCCCTAGTTTTTAAGTTTATTAATAATGGGTAAATCCTACAAGATAATGGTTTAACCTCATGAATTCTACATCTCCTTCCTTGAATATCGTAGAAGGGGCAGAACCCATAGATAACCAACTTATAAAATCCTTCACATAGCCTAGTAATGTTTAGGCTTATACCGTATTCATCAGCTTTAAGCTTAAGGTTCTGGAGCTCATCTTCAATTATTATCGGCATTTCATCAATAGATACAAAGAAACAGCAATGTATACAACGGTAACACCTAAATCTTAAGGTATCAGCCATGAGAACCACTCAACATTTAAATTCTATAGTGACTACGTCACCATCAACTAATCCTAAATACTCTCTTAAGCATTTATCAGAGATTACCTCTACAACATTCCTAGGGTTCTTAGACTTGAAAGGCCTTATCACTACAACTTTTTCTGAAACACCATTACGTCTCTCTAATATCTTAGAGTACCAATAGTAGAACCCCCCGTAAGTCATACTTCCTAACACTATGTCGTTCACGATACCTGGAGTACAGGTCTTTATCAACTCATCAACACCTAAATTACTTAATGCAATATTTAACGTGCCGTAATATGGTTTCGAACCTAATATCCTACTTAATATATCTGTATATATCGGTAAACTAACGTACCTCCTCCCATTACCAATACCTGACACAACAGTTCCCTCAATCTTCAAAATCATAACCTCCTAAATTTCTTAGATATTGTATCAGCTATATATGTCGGTTCCGGTAGGTAGTGGTTCTTATATAGGTTAGGTATTAACTTCATTAAAGACTTCATAGATATTTTATGACCTATTGATACGTAGGTGTTCTTACCTAACCATCTGTAGACTAACCCGCAAACCTCACCATCAACCACTATATACTCTATACCATCAGCATACTTAACCACATCCCCATAAAGTAGGTTCTTAGCCACCCCTATACTTGTCAAATCTAATACTAAACCTATATGAGATGCTATTCCAAACTTCCTAGGATGTGTAATTCCATGACCGTCAACTACCACTAAGTCGGCATCATGACCTAACTTCTCATAAGCTTTAATCATCAAGGGTGCCTCCCTAAACGCTAACAACCCAGGTACGTAGGGGATCTCAACAACCCCCTCAACAACTACATACTCCTTAAGCTGTAATTGAGGGTAATTTAATAATGCAGCTACAGCTATCCCTACATCCTTAACATAAGCTACGTCCAAACCTACTACATTATTTATACTTCCTATCTCGTAGGTTTTATCAACTCTACTAGCGAGTACTTTCTGTAACTCCTTAGCCCTACCTACATCGAATCTTGAGGACGTCACGAAATTACCTGGTAGAACTTCTCATAACTCCTACCCCTACCTATCACTACGACGTCGACGCCATCACCTGATACAGCATCTCTTGAGATTGCTGCCTTAATAGACTTAACAGCTAATTTCTCAGCAAGCTCTAAACTCATATCCTTACTATACTCACTCTCTATAACACCTATAGCTATCGGTGCTCCAGTCCCTACAGCAGCATAGTCATCCTCAATTAGGGATCCTAAGGGATCCATTACAAATATATGCGGTCCTTCAAGATCTACGCCACCAAATATTATCTCAGATAGGAATGGCATATACTTATACTGGTAGAGGATTGTAGAGAGTAGCTTAGCTGCAGTTTTAACACTCATAGGTCTGGAAGTTTCTAACTCATACCAATGGATCTCAACATTCATTAACCTACTGATTGTTTGGACGTCAGCGAATAATCCAGCACATGCTAGTCCAAACCTATCCTTTATCAAGAACACCTTCTTACCCACCCTACTCACTACATAACCTCCGTAAGCAATTCTCTTCTCAGCTGCTAATACTACCCCCTCACTCACTCTAATACCAACAGCTGTAGCACCAGTTAGTACTTCCCCTCTATACGCCATACTAGACCACAACCAAAGAAGTAGTGTTTACAGGAATATAAGATTTAGTGAGTAGTTTAAGGAGGAGGTAGTGTTTGAGGGTTAATACGATCAGAAACGAGTTAAATAAGATATACTGGAGTAGGAATTCTGAATTGAGCAGGTACTCAATACTAGTTATAGACAGATTATGCGAAGGTGGTTTAAGAGAGTATAGACTAGGAGGTAATATTAAGATATTAAATGGGGTGTTAGTAATGGATGATACCGTAATACCGTTTCATAGAATAGTAGCTATTTTAAGAGATGGTGAAGTTATTTGGAGAAGAGATGCGTATCTGAAGAAGTAGGGAGTATAAGGATACCTGACTTCAATGAAGTCAGAGAGTACGTATTTAAGGTTTACCAAGACCGTATAAGTGTTCCTAAAGGGCTTAAGAGGAAGTATGTAGCAGTATACCTATCTAAGATTGATAGGGTAAATTCCTACTTAGTAGATAGGGTATTAAACAATTTAGAAAGGCTTACTAAGGTCAGAATTGGTAAGTTTTACCAAGAGATACTTAAGTTAGCAGATATTAACGAATATGAACAAACACTTAACACGTTATACAGACGTATGAAGGTAATTAGTAGGTTGTGGAAAGTATATAGGGTTGGGATTAAATCATCTCTAGATGCTAAAGAGGCGAAAAAAGTTTTTAGAGAATACATTGGTAGGGTACTTTCAATATTTAGGAGGTCTAGTACTGAGTTAGACTTAATAAGAAATGCAGTAACTATCCTCTCGAAGACCCCCTGTATAGAGGACTTACCAACTATAGTTGTTGCCGGTATGCCTCAAACAGGTAAATCAACATTTGTCGGTAATGTATCTACAGCTAAGCCTAAGGTATCTCCATTCCCCTTCACAACTAAGGATATAGTTTTAGGGCATATAGAGTTAGACAGTGTTAAAGTTCAAATAGTAGATACTCCCGGGATCCTTGACAGACCTATTAATGAGTTAAACCCTATAGAGAGGAGGGCATATATAGCGATCAAGTACCTAGCAAACTATATACTATATTTCATAGATCCTTTAGAAGACTCTTATTATAGTATTGAGAGTCAACTTAACCTACTACAAATGATAATTAATGAGTTCGGTGAGGAGAGGATATCAGTAGTTATTAATAAAGTAGATAGTGTTAGACCTGAGAGGTTAGAATATGTTAAGAAGTTAGTAAGTGAGAGAACTAAAGCTAATATCTACACTATAAGTGCGTTGAAGAACTTAAACACCTACAACTTGATTAAGGATGTAGTCAGCAAATTAAGAAAAACACTACATAACACTGTATCAGAACCCAGCTTCAATCATCAATCATAGCTTTTAACCTTCATCATCAGTAATGAACTACTGATCTTAAATCATACCCACGAATGATACTCCTACTACACTTAAGTATAAGAAGTTTAAAGATTTTAATCATAGTTTATGTGGGATTAAATGATCATGTTTTTAAGCATATTTTTAAAGTATATCTTGATACTATTGAGAACGTACATTAAGTTAATGATGATTACCTCCGGAACTGAGAGATGACGTGAAGGCATTTATCTGATAATACGTAGACTACATATCCAGTAGTTACTTACGAGTTATGATTAATCAGGTATTACTATAACTTAATGATAATCACTGTTTTAATTACTCCGTTAAAAGATATGCCTTAATTAAATCATTATATTGTTAATTCATTTGGTATTTGTTAAAGGATTGCCTTAAAATAATTTAAGAAAATATTTATTTGTTAAAATTATGGTACTTTAAAGAATTAAAGTAATTTTTAACAGTAATTAACCATAACAATCATATGGTGATGTAGGTCATGTCAAAGAAGCCTCCTGTAAAAGTTAAGGATCCAACAACAGGTAAGGAAGTAGAGTTAGTACCAGAGAAGGTCTGGTCTTTAGCACCTAAGGGTAGGAAGGGCGTTAAGATAGGCCTCTTTAAGAGTCCTGAAACTGGTAAGTACTTCAGAGCTAAGGTTCCTGACGACTACCCAGCCTAAGCATACTGTCCATTAACTGAAATACCAGTACTAATCTAAACCTCATATTTTTAACTTATTTTAACCTACTCATACCATTATCTTAGGGATTAAGTTGAAGGTAGTAATAGTCTCGGATAGCCATGATAACTTACTAAATGTTAGTAAGTTTATTGCATATATAGCTAATATAGGTGTGGATTTAATAATACATTTAGGTGATTATATCTCACCATTTACTTTAAAGATGTTCTCATCTCTAAATGCGAGATTACTAGGTGTTTTCGGTAATAACGATGGTGATAAGCTACTACTCCTTAAATCGTTAGGTAGTGTTGGTGAGATTTATGAAGCACCGTTAGAGACTAGTATTGATGGGTTTAAAACGTTATTACTACATGGGTTTGGGTCTAGAGAACTTACTGAGAAGATAGTCCGTTACTTAGCTAACAGTAGTGGTTATGATTTAATACTGTACGGGCATACACATACTTATAACGTAGAGAAATACGGTAATACAGTTATGGTTAACCCTGGAGCACTCTCAGGGTATTTAACCGAATATCCAACAATAGCTATATTCGATACTAAAGACTTAAGCATATCTATAGTTGATATTGACTCTCATAAGGTAATTAAAAACATAGTCTTAAAATAGGTGTGTTACTAGCCATAACCTATATTGAGAACACCCTACGCAGTATAAGTGATAAGTAACCTATCATCGGTACCTTAACCGGTATACCGTTAACCTCTAATACCTTACCAACTACCCTCTCTTGAGGAATCCCTAAAGCTTCAAATTCTTGGTAGTCAGGTAGTGGGTTATTATCACCTTTAGTTACGTAGTAAGATGTTCCGTTGTGTGTATTAACGGAGATTACCCTATGTATTATATATCCATTACCAATCTTCTTCTTAAAGACTATGATATCACCTACATCAATATTATTTGATTTAACTATAATTACTAAGTCCCCTGTCTGAAATAATGGCTCCATACTAGGTCCTTCAACAATCCCCAACATTATAAGGCCTAAAACATTAAGTACTATTATTAGTATGAACAATACCAGTAGTATATTAGTTATTAAGAAGGTAATTTTCATCTAATTCTCACTCTATACTATCTAAATCACTTAAATCTACCTCTATTATCTGCCCAGGCCTTTCCTTCTTCTCCTTATCTTTTAACGCTTTTTTAGATGAACTACCCTCAACCTCAACACCACTATCACCAGCCTTCACCTTACTAACTACTCCCCTCCATCTAAACCCACAATTTACGCAATGAAAACTACCCATAATCGTTATCGTTATCCTCCCTTCAGAATCTGGCAGAGGTGAGATTAACTGCCAAGTCTTCTCCGGCTGGACATCTGAACCGCATTTAGGACACTTAACCATACGATCCTCACATCCACACACTTACTCAATTCAAGTAAATTAAGTTTTAGTATTGGAGCCGCCGGCGGGATTTGAACCCGCGACTTCCGGCTTACAAGGCCGGCGCTCTACCAGGCTGAGCTACGGCGGCACTCCATAAATAAATAGTTCATATTTAGGTTTTAAGTATTTTTATTTTTATAAAAATTTATAAGTACTGAATCGAAAAGTTTAAAAGACTGTGAAACAGTTTAAAAACTTTACTTATATGAGGTAATCCTTATGTCTGAAAAGGTTATGGAGTCGAGAGGATGTCCCCCGGATAAGATAGTTTATGATGAGAGTAGGGGTGAGTATATCTGTATTGATACTGGTGAGGTTATTGAGGAGAGGGTTGTAGATCAAGGTCCTGAATGGAGGGCTTTTACTCCGGAGGAGAGGGAGAAGAGGAGTAGGACAGGATCTCCACTATCTCCAACAATTCATGATGGAGGTCTTTCAACAGTTATTGACTGGAGAGATAGGGATGCTATGGGTAAGAGGTTAGAGTTTAAGAGAAGGTTAGAGGTTATGAGGTGGAGGAAGTGGCAGATAAGGACTAGAATTCAGGATAGTATTGATAGGAATATCACTCAAGCAGCTGCAGAGCTTGAGAGATTAGCTGATCAGTTAGGACTTCCTAGAGCTGTTAAGGAACATGCAGCATCTATATATAGGAAAGCTGTTGAGAGAGGTGCTGTGAGGGGTAGGGCTATAGAGTCTATAGTAGCTGCTGCATTATATGTTGCTTGTAGGGTTTATAAGATGCCTAGAACACTAGATGAGATTGCACAATACACTAAAACTAGTAAGAAGGAGGTTGCTAGGTGTTATAGATTACTTATTAGAGAGTTAGGTATTAAAATACCAATCTCAGACCCTGCCGACTTCGTACCTAGGATCGCATCAGCGTTAGGACTTAGTGGTAGTGTTATTAAGAAAGCTATAGAGATTATAGAGGAGGCTAAGAATGCTGGATTAACAGCTGGTAAGGACCCTGCAGGTCTGGCAGCTGCAGCTGTATATATAGCTGCACAACTACTTGATGAGAGGAGAACTCAGAAGGATGTTGCTCAAGTAGCTGGAGTAACCGAAGTAACTGTTAGGAACAGGTATAAAGAATTAACAACTTATTTAAAGATAGACGTACCTCAATAACGAATATTTAACTAGTTGTTTAATACCGTTATGGGGTACTAAGGATTTGCTAACACCTTTTGACGTCGTAAATGAGATCTTACCATATATTAAAGCGTTAATAGTGTGGAACTTAAGTAATAGAGGGTTTAGTCAAAGACAGATAGCTAGAGCTATGTTTGTATCTCAAGCTCTAATATCTAAGTACTTAGCTAAGGAGCCTCAATACTATGTAAATAAGTTAAAATCTCTAGGTTTTGATGAACCAGAACTAAGTAGTGTGGTTGAGATAGTAACGACATATATTAGGGATGGTAGGTTAAACGATGCGAATTTCTACCTAACTACATTTCTACTATCTAAGCTTAGAGATGGTAAGTTATGTAGGATTCATAGGTCGTTAACACACGGATTACTAAACTGTAGTATATGTCAACAACTGATATTTGAAGTTGCTGACGAGTTGGTGCAGAAGGTCAAGTACGTACTAGAGAAATTAGAGTTAATACCTAATGTACAGGTATTAGTCCCTGAGATAGGGATGAACTTAGTTGAGGCTAGACCTAACGCTAAGACAGTATTTGAAGTAGTAGGTATTCCAGGACGTATAGTTAAGGTATTTAATACCATTAGAGCAGTATCTCAACCAACATACGGCGGTAGTAGATTCTTATCAATGATATTACTAGAGGTCATGAGGAAATTCCCACAAGTAAGAAGTGCTGCAAACATTAAGTACTTAGAGAGCGTAGAGAAACAACTTAGAAAACTTAATTCGAATATAGTAACTATAGGACCTTATGAAAGTAGGTCATTAGAGATCGTGATTAAACTAGTATCTAAGGAGTTAAGCTCGATAAAAACACCTCCAGACGCAATAATAGATCTAGGACCTCCAGGGTTTGAACATCTAATATACATATTCGCTGAAGACTCAATAAAACTACTTGAGAAACTAAAACTCTTAGCTACATCAATTAAGGATTAGTGGGCCCGCGGGGATTTGAACCCCGGACCACCGGGTTATGAGCCCGGCGCTCTACCTGGCTGAGCTACGGGCCCTCACCAACCCCCTCACATAATAACTCCTAAAATAAATCTTTTAAATTTTAAGTATATTAACGGGATAAGTCCGACCCTTTCTCTATCATAAAGAGTGAGGATCTCCGCTAGGGTTTAAGTTACATCTATTTTTGTGAAGATCTATTAAGAACTTTATGAGTTATCATTGGTTAAAGATTACTTTAATTTCTGTATTTTATATGAAATCAATGATTAGGAAAAATGGGAGTAGTACTTTAATCGTGATGTTATTAGGAGGTAGTTATTGAGAATGTAGGACAGGAGTTCTTTGCCGATTCTACACAGTCTTTTAATGATTCATCAACTTCTCCTTGGGTAACGTTACCTCCTACACGATATTGACTTACGATTTGTGATTTACCGTCCTTCCCAGCTTCAAATACTTGTGGACATAGTGAGTAACAGACCCCACAAGCTATACATGTATCTTGATTGACACTTACCTTGATCTTAGCCATATATTAACACCTCATTAATTAAGTGTTGCTTACCTAAATAAATTTTTATGTAGGTTTGAACTCTTAGACTATGTAGTACTTGTTAGAACCACCGCTTCTTTAGGGCTGATTAATCGATACTAACTTTGTTATGTAAATTAAGTACGTGATAAGTTTATTAAGACTAAAGCATTACTGTATTGGTGGAGTCCTTGAGTCTCTACCCCCCATATAAGCTACTAACTTCAGCATCATACTTCTATATGCCGAAGAAGATAGTGTTTGAAGTTAACTCAGCATTAAAGCTTTCTAACGAGCTTAAGTTATTAGGTGTTGAGAAGGATTCTGAAATCTTCTTAGTTTTAGATCCTGTACTTAAGAATTTAGAACATACCCTTAAAACCATTAAGGGTTTAGAGGAGGGTGGTTACGTTGTTGATGTATATACTGATGTAGAGTATGAGCCATCTATAGAGTGTTTAAGGAGGGCTGTAGATTATGTGAGGAAGGGTAAGCATAAGGTGGTTATAGGTATTGGTGGAGGGTCTACATTAGATATAGCTAAAGTTAGTGCTGCAGCTAAGGATAACCCTGATAAAGATGTTGAGGAGTTCATAGGTATGGATAAGATACCTAAGAGAGTGACTCCAGTAGTGACATTACCAACTACTGCCGGTACAGCTGCAGAAGTAAGTAGGTATACCGTCTTTACTAAAGGTGTTGCTAAGGTTGGGATAAACGGTTATAACGTAATGGCTGATATAGCTGTGGTAGACCCTGTATTCACGTATACACTACCTCCTAAGGTGACTGCAGGTACCGGGCTTGACGCCCTAAGCCACGCTGTTGAGGGTATTATATCCTTAGATGCTACCCCCATGTCTGATGCGTTAGGATTCGTAGCTGTTGAACTTGTATTTAAGTACTTGAGGAGGGCTTACTACAGAGGTAGTGATGTAGAGGCTAGGTACTTCATGTCGTTAGCGGCTACATCGGCAGGAGCCCCGTTAAACATTGCTAGAACTGTATTAGGACATAGCATCTCACAGACCTTCGGGCCTCAGTACAAGGTCCATCACGGAACAGCGTGTGGTATGACGTTACCTTACGTCATGGAGTTCTACCTACCTGCAATACCTGAGAAATTAGCTGCCATAGCCAGGGCTGCTGGGGTAGATACTTACGGATTAAGTGTTCAGGAAGCTGCTGAAGAAGCTGTAAGAATTACTTGGAAGTTAGTTGAAGACCTTAATGTACCGTTAAGTCTTAGAGACATAGGTATATCAAAAGCTGAGTTAGAAACTCTAGCTAAGAGAACGATTAAGGAATGGCCTAGGCCTAACAGCCCTATAGAGCTCACTGAGGAAAGAGTACTTAAAGTTTATGAGGCAATGTATGAAGGAAAGCTAATGAGGGTTAAGATCTACTGAAACTTACATAAATTAATCGTAAACCTAGTATTTATTTTACTAACTCGCTGAAGTCAGTATACAATAATAATTTCATTATTGAATTAGATAAACATTAACTTAACTTACTGAATTAAGTACTTATAAAGTAATCCTTTCAACTTACTTGCCTGTTCTTCATCTATAGCATAGACATTTAAAACACATTCGTAAAATTCTCCATGAATACAGTTGAAGGATATTATATCGTATCCTCCTTCAATACATGTATTCATAATCTCGTATAAGTCTTTAGCAGTATTAACCCTTACTACAACGTCTAGTACTACACCTTCTGACTTACCCTTAATTAACGGTTTCAAAACTATTTGTTTATTCTCAAGGTCTACAATCATTTCAAAGTATGTACCAGTACCTATACTTAAGGACTCCCTAATATGTTGAGGTATTGTAATCCTACCTTTACTATCAGCTTTAACCTTAAGTCTAAGTTCCTTCATTAACTTAAACCTATACTTACCTAGAGCTAAGTGCTATCCTCTCAGTTTCTTCCTTCTTAGCTATGGCGTAACTCTTAGGGTCGTTACTAGCAGCTGCTATTATCTCATCAGCTAAGCATTCCTCAATAGATTTCTGACTCCTGAACGATGCTAATCTAGCACCATCTACTAAATTCCTTAAGGCTAAATCAACCCTCCTCTGAGGTGAGACATCAACAGCTACGTGATATATTATACCACCATACATAATCCTCGTCGTCTCCTCACGTGGAGCTGCATTCTCTATAGCTCTAACTAATACCTGTATAGGGTTCTCACCAGTCTTTAGATATATTAAATCAAACGCTAACTTAACTATATTATATGCTAGATGCTTCTTACCTGTATTCCTCCCAGGCCTCATAAGCTTATTAATTAATCTCTCAACTATAGGTACCTCAGCCTTACCGAATCTCCTATGTTCATGACGTCCTCCTGTATGTGGTAGGTAAACAGGTTTCAACGATATATACTTCTTCAGACTAGGGTCTCTAACAACTATACCTTCATAAGACCACTTACCAAATAATTTAATCTCTACTGGAGGTGATTCCTTAACTAGTTCATCAATACCTACACTACTCAGGAAGATCACCTGACAGGCTTTTGCTTCTTACCTTTTAACAATTCAGTTAGTGAAACTCCATTAACTGCTATTACCTTATACCTAACTCCAGGTAAGTCACCCATAGACTTACCCCTAGTACCTCCTATACCCACTATTAACACTTCATCATGCTCATCGATAAATGTTATACCACCATCGTACGGTACGAACGCAGTCACTACCTTCCCATTCTTAACTAACTGAACCCTAACACACTTCCTAAGTGCTGAGTTAGGTTGACGTGACTCTACACCAACCTTCTCCAACACTATACCCCTAGCCATAGGAGCCCCTTCCAACGGATCATACTTTTCTTTAATCCTCAACATCCTAACTCTAAACTCTCTCTGACTCCATCTAAACTTAAGTCTCTTCATAACCAACTTCCTAGCAGCGTATAAACCGTTTGGTGCTTTCTTACCCGGCATGTCTGGATACCCTTACTACAGTTTAGATCGTTAAGGTAAGGTTATTAAGTTATACTGACAGACTCAATATCATAGTATCTCTTTAAGACTGTTTTAGCCTTAGCTACATTCCTACCATCCTTCCCTATAGCAATACCCTTATCCTTAGGATCTACAGTAACATACAGTACCTTCTTACCATTTAACGACGTCACCAACTTAATGTTTAAGACCCTCGCTGGCAGGAATAAATTACGAACTAAATCCTCTAAGTTATCTGCATACTCAACAATCTCTATCCTCTTACCTAAGATCTTAGATAACTTCTTAACATTAGCTCCACCCTTACCAACAGCTAATCCAGCCTGTCCTGGAGATACTATATATATTATAGTGCTGTTCTCTTCATCCACTATGCAGTCACGAACTGAAACCCCTGTTAAGTCTTGAAGTAATGCTATATACCTTAATTCCTCTAAAGTAAGCTTAACCTCAGGCAATATCATCACCCACTACTCACAAAATCTAATAGTCTAGTACCACTTAAATCTAACACAGCAATCACGGTTACCGGGAATGGCTTACCACACACTAATCCTAGGTCCTTACTACTGCCATTAAAGTTAATTACTGGTACCCCACCTAATACAGCATAACGACGTATATCTTCGTAGAAGGCTTTAGGTATCTTATCAGCCACTATAACTGCTTTAGCCCTACCTAAGAGTATAGCTTTTAAAGACCTTTTAAATCCTAAGACTACCTTCCCCGACTTAACTACGTTTTTAATCTCACCCTCTAGATCCTTCAAAGCTTGTGACATACCTTCATCACCCCTGACTAGGTTTAGCTAATGTTGGATTCATAACTAAACTAACTATATTAGTACCTACAGGTACTAACTGCCCAACTATTACGTTTTCAGCAACACCTTTAAGCTCATCAACCTCCCCCCTAGCTGATGCGTCAAAGAGGTGTTTAACAGTGATCTCGAAGGAAGCTCTAGCTAACACGCTAGGTTTCTCACCAGCGATTCCATGCCTACCTATCTGCTTTACAGTACCTGTCAACGTCATCATATCAGCTATCAACATCACATGCCTTACATCAACATCTAAACCCTGCTCTTCAAGAACGTTATGTATCTCATTTATTAGTGCTTGCCTAGCAGCCTCAATACCAAGTACTCTCTCAACTTCATGGATACTATTAGTGAATACCCTCCTAGGGTCAACACCTCTAACCTTAAGCACAGATTCTAAGTTTGTACCATCAGTTATTAACACGTATTCATTACCCCTCCTCTGAACTATTACCCTATTAATCCCTTTAATACCTTTTAACTTTATCTTTAATAATCTATCACGGAGTTTTTGTATTTTCATGAAGTCATAATTTGACGGTATTTCAATATAGATCTTATTTTCATCATGTTCATCAGGTCTCACATTATGTGATATAGCTTTAATCTTTTCTAAGGACTTAACAACATCATCTCTAGAGACACCCTTATCACTCATCATTTCAGGGTCTAACTCTATGATTATAGTTAACGTCACTAAATCTATATCTACTTTAGCTACAATATCTTCTAATTTAGTAGCTTCAATCCTCCTAGCAACTTCTAAAGCCTTCTCCCTATCGTACCTATGCTCTTCATCTAAGTATATAATCATTATAGGAGTCTCCGGTATCTTCCTAGCATCAACAAGCTCTATAAGTCTAGGTAATCCTAAAGTAACGTTTAACTCCCTCACACCAGCGTAGTGGAAAGTCCTTAATGTCATCTGAGTACCTGGTTCACCGACAGACTGCGCTGTTACAGTCCCTATAGGTTCTCCAGGCTCTATCAACGAACTTAAGTACTCGTTAATTAATAACTTAACAATCTTCTGTAACTCCTCTTTAGTAAGTGGTAAATCCTTTACCTTCTCGTAAAACTCACTATAAACCCTCACAGGCAGTAACTTCTTAGCAGGTGATAATACCTCGTCCAGCTCCTCACGACTGATACCTACACTCATAACTTCCACCCAATAACCCTCTCAATAATTCTATCAATATTAACTGTCTTCCCATAAGATGATTTACTAGGGTCTATACCGTCATCCCCATAAACTAACTGTACAACAGAATTATTAGGGGTCCTAACTGTTAAGTCGTACTCAACCCTAAGATCTTGTAAAGCATTGATTAACCTCCTCTGCATATAACCACTCTGAGAAGTCCTCACAGCAGTATCGACTAATCCTTCACGACCTCCAGCAGCATGGAAGAAGACTTCAATAGGTGTTAACCCACCAACAAATGAACTCTTAATAAAACCCCTCGCTTCAGGACCTACATCACCTGGTTTAAAGTGTGGTAACGTCCTATCGCCATACCCCCTCCTAATCCTCTCACCCCTAACTGATTGCTGCCCTAGAAGAGCTGCCATCTGAGTTATATTCAGTATATTACCTCTAGCACCAGTCCTAGCCATTATGAACACGTTGTTGAATGGGTCTAAATACTGAGTTGCTACCTCACCAGCATTATCCCTAGCATCAGCTAATACCTCCATAATCTTAATCTCTAAAGACTCAGCAAGGGTTCTACCAGGGATTGGTTCTAACTTACCGGCATTGTACTCCTCAATAAGTTCGAAGACCTTCTTCTTAGCCTCCTCAATTATATTCTCTATCTCCTTAATTGCTTTAGATGGTGGTGCAACATCACTTAAACACATAGTAAATCCACGCATTTCTATAAACCTTAAGAAGACCTTGAAGACCTTATCCATAAACTCCCTCCCGAAATCATTACCGTATTCCTTAACTATCCAATGTAAGAGACTTTCTGGTTGTTGAGCACCTAACGATTTCTTATCTAGAACACCTAATAATAACTTACCCTTCTTAACAACTATGTATGAGTCCCAGAAACATTCGTAATCATCACATCTTAAAGGACCTGCGGAGAAGTTAGCCTTACCTCTAAAGTTAAAGTCTGGTGGTAGGAATAAGCTAATGATCTGTTTCCCACACCATAACACCTTAGGTGAAAGCACTGCAGGTTCTGGTAGAGGTCCTACATAACCAGCACTTGCTAATAAGTCGGAGACCTGCTCCTTAGTTAGGAGGGTTGCCTTAGATGAGAGTAGGTAAGCACCACTGATATAGTCTTGAATACCACCTATTATAGGACCTCCATATCTAGGGGATAGTATGTGTTCCTGCACAAGTAACAATATCCTAGCCTCAGCTCTAGCCTCCTCACTCTGAGGTACATGTAGGTTCATCTCATCACCGTCGAAGTCAGCATTATACGGCGGACATACAGCTAAATGAAGTCTAAATGTCCTACCAGGTAGTACCTTAACTATATGAGCCATTATTGACATCCTATGGAGTGAAGGCTGCCTGTTAAACAGAACTATATCTCCGTCCTTTAAATGCCTCTCAACTATATAGCCAGGTTTTAAGTTCTCAGCTACCGCCTTTAAATCCTTGATGAATCTTAAATCTATCCTCCTACCGCTCGGGTCTATAACGTAATTAGCTCCAGGATGCCTATAAGGACCGTTAAGTACGTACCTCCTTAACTCATCAACATTCCACTTCGTAACCTTCTCAGGAATTGTTAAGATCTTAGCTATCTCCTCAGGCACACCGACCTCATTAATACTTAAGTTAGGGTCAGGGCTTATCACAGTCCTAGCAGAGAAATCAACACGCTTCCCAGAGAGATTACCCCTAAACCTACCTTCCTTACCCCTAAGCCTCTGAGCTAATGTCCTCAGAGCCCTACCCGACCTATGCTTTGCTGGAGGTACTCCAGGAACTTCATTATCGAAGTAAGTCGTTACGTGATATTGGAGTAAATCCCATAAATCCTCAATAATAACTTCAGGAGCTCCAGCATTAATACTCTCCTTCAACCTATCATTAGTTCTTATAATATCAACTAACTTATGAGTTAAGTCATCCTCCGAACGAATACCTGTCTCTAAAAGAATTGAAGGTCTTACAGTTATTGGAGGGATTGGAAGTACTGTTATAACCATCCATTCAGGTCTTGCAACCTCCGGATCATAACCAATGAGTCTTAAGTCCCTATCCATTACTCTCTCCAACCTAGCTCTAACATCAGTAGGCCAAAGCCTCCTAGGTCCTTCAGGCCCCTCCTCAACAAATGATGTAGGTTTCTCTAACTTGATCTTAAACTGCTTACTCCCGCAGTGAGGACACTCCATAGTCTTTATAGCCCTCCTCTTAACATAGTCTGTAAGTCCCTTAGCAAGTAATGGCCATCTAGTCTCAAGTCTCTTAAGTAAGTCTAAGTACTTATTTATCTCAGCCTCAGGTATTTTCAACCTACCACAATGCCTACATGTAGCTCTTAAGATATCATATATATGTTTAACAAATCCTACATGAATTACAGGTTTAGCTAGTTCTAAATGTCCGAAATGACCTGGACATGATATCAAAGTATTACCGCAGGTAACACACTTCTGACCTGGCTCGATAACACCTAAACGTGGGTCCATAACACCTCCTTCAATCGGTAAGCCATCCTCATCATAAACATCTGAAGTAACAATAGCTGTAACTGACATCTTCCTGATTATCTCAGGTGATAATACGCCGAATTTAATACCTTTTATTACCTTCTCCTCACTCACGACCTTTCACCTCATACTTATTACCTAATATTAATCTAGGATAGATTAACATACCCATTAACTCCTGAAGTAATAACTTAAATGCATAAGAAACAACAACTCCGTATAACTTACCCTTCTCACCATGTACTGGACACACATACCTACCTCTCCTCCTATCATACCAACCAATTAATCCGCACTCCTCACAAACATATATGAGTGTCTTATCAGAACTCTCTGTAAGTCTCTCCCTAAGGAGAGCAGCTGCACCATGCCCTACTAGACAGTCTCTCTCCATCTCACCGAACCTTAATCCACCCTCCCTAGCCCTACCCTCAGTAGGTTGTCTAGTAAGTATCTGTACAGGTCCTCTAGGTCTAGCGTGGATTTTATCAGCTACCATATGATGTAACCTCTGGTAGTAAACAACTCCTATAAATACTGGAGTCTGGATTAACTCACCAGTCCTTCCATCATACATAGGTTCAGTACCGTCCATAGGGTATCCACGTAGTAGTAGCTCTCTGCTGATATCCTCAACTTTCTCACCATAGAATGGAGTACCATCAACGAATCTACCGCTTAACGCTGCTACCTTACCAGCTATAGACTCTATCAACTGACCTATAGTCATCCTAGAAGGTAGTGCGTGTGGATTTAATATTATATCAGGTGTTATACCGTTGAAACTATATGGCATATCATACTGAGGAACTAGTAGCCCTACAACACCTTTCTGACCATGTCTGGATGCGAACTTATCACCTATCTCAGGAATTCTCAGGTCCCTCACCCTAACCCTCACTAATTTATTACCCTCACCACTAACTGTTATAACTACAGAATCAACAATACCTCTCTCACCATGTCTTAAAGTTACTGATGTATCCCTTCTAGAACCTCCACTAATACCGAATTCCTTATACTCCTCAAGGAATCTAGGCGGTGATGTCTTACCAACTAATGCTTGACCTCCATATACCTCAACCTCAGGAGATATAATACCGTCACTATCTAATAATGCGTAATTATCCCTACCCCTATAACCCCTAACATTAGGGTCAGGTATTTCTATACGGTCTTCCTGACCACCAAGATACTTCCTCTCCTCAGTTGAGTACTCTCTAAAGAACGTCGACCTAGCTAAACCCCTCTCAACTGAGGATTTATTAATTATTAACGCATCCTCCATGTTATATCCCGTGTATGATAGGACTGCAACTATGAAGTTCTGACCAGCTGGTCTGTCATTATAACCTAGAACTTCTAAGAACTTCGTCTGTACTAAAGGTTTCTGAGGGTAGTGGAGGAAATGACCCCTACTATCAAACCTTAACTGAAAGTTTAATGCGTAGATACCGAGTGCTTGCTTAGCCATAGCTGATTGATAAGTATTCCTAGGTGATTGATTGTGTTCTAGATATGGTATTGTAGTAGCTGCTATACCGAAGATTGATGGTGGCCATAGCTCTAGGTGTGTATGTTCAGGTGTTAAATCCTTTATGTTTAAAGCAATGTATGCATTACCTTCCTCCTCAGCATCTAAATACTCTATATACCCTAATTTAACCAAGTCTGAAAACGTATACTTACCTTTCTTAACCTTAAGGATGGTCTCAGAATCTATCTTAACATTACCGTCCTCAACTATTATTAACGGCCTCCTAACCCTACCAGCATCACAATTTACGTATACCTCATTAATATAGGTACTACGTTTATACGCGATATTCACTTCATGATGTATTAACCCAGCCCTCCTCCTTCTCCTCACCTCATTAACTAATTCACTAGCGTCCTCACGTGGGTAATAACCTATAAGTGTTCCGTTAAGAAATACCTTAGCCCACCTCAACACCTTACTACTTAGTTCTTGATCCCCACCCCTTAACTCCTCATAAACCTTAACTACCGGTATAACACCTAAACTATATAGTAACTTCTCCACCTCAGATTCATCAATCCCTACTGATATGTAAGCACTTAACGCTAAGTTCTTAACAAGTCCACAGTTAGGACCTTCAGGTGTTTCGAAGGGACACATCCTACCCCATTGTGTCCCGTGGAGATCCCTAGCTTCGAAGTGTGGTTGACCCCTACTTAACGGCGCTACAACCCTCCTTAAATGACTATGAAGTGATAACCAGTTAGTCCTATCAATTATTTGACTAACACCTGTCCTACCCCCAACCCAATTACCAGTAGCTAATGCCTGCCTAAGCCTCTCAGTAATTATATCAGGTCTAACTAATGCTGCTAGGTTTACCCTACCACCTCTAACCCTAGCCTTCTCTAACTGATACCTAAAATCTTTGATAAACTGTCTAAAAGCAACCCTAAATAATTGAGCTAGTAAATCACCAGCAAGTCTTAACCTCCTATTAGCGTAGTGGTCCTTATCATCAGGCTCCCTCCTACCTAATACCAACTCTAGCAACTTGTTAGCCATGTATCCTAGGTAGAGAGCCTTCCTTAACCTTGCCTCCGGTGATGCACCACCTAAATGACGTAGGAAGTAGGTATCTATTACCTGCTTAGCACGTTCAATCCTAGCCTCCTTAGCCTGACCTATAGCAACTCTAGAACCTATGTAGTCTAAGGCATCCTCAGTAGTAGCTATTTCAGATGCTTGAAGTATTGACGGTATTAGTTCTTTCTGAATTTCAGGGTCTGGTGAAACAGCAAACATTATATCCCTATCACTTTCTAGACCTAGAGCACGCATCATAACCACAAACGGTATCTTACCTGGGACTGGTGGGAAGTTAATTACTAGGGTACCATCCTTTAATCTATCTAAGATTATAGGGACTCTATAACCAGCTGCTGATGATATTACCTTAGCTGTATGTGTTATGTTAGTACCCTCCTTAGCGTAATCCACAAATACTCTGTTAGGAGCTAAATCCTCCTGAGTAACAATAACTCTCTCCGAACCGTTAATTATGAAGTAACCTCCTGGATCTCTCCAATCCTCACCTAATTTTACGAGTTCCTCATTACTCTTCTTCGATAATGGGTCTTTAACAGATTTAACCATAATTGGTAACTCACCGATAAAGACTGTCTGAACAGATAACTCAATACCGTTCTCAACTAAAGCCATTGTCAAGTATATAGGTGCCGAATATGTTAGGTTCCTAATTCTACACTGCATCGGTGTAACTTCAACAACAGTTCCTTCAACCTCCCTAAATTGAGGCTCACCAATACTTACATCCTTAATAACTATGTATACGTTAGGGTCTGATGTTGGGATGATACTGTTCTCCCTAACTATCTCCTTAATACCCCTCACTACAAAATCGTTAAATGAGTCTAGATGCTGTCTAACAAGACCTTTCTCCTTTAAGAACGCCTCCATCAAAACCCATAGATCCTCAACTTTCAGACTACTCTCACCCATGAAACTCACCCACTAATTACGAACCTATAAGCTATAGATTCACCAGCTGTTTGAGACTTCCTAATAATCCTTATGATGTCCCCAGGCTTAGCCCCTAACTCCCTAGCTACAGGATCTGAAGCTCTAATCCAAGGAAGTTGCTCAGGTCTGATTCCAAGCTCCTTCAACAACTTAACCACCTCCTCAATACTCAGTATCTCATGCTTAGGTACTAACTCATGCTCTAGTATACTAAATTTCCTCTTCATTCCCTTCTCACTCATACCAAATACATCTCCCAAAACATCACGTTCATAATCAGTAATTACTTAGAGTTATTTTAAGCTTTTAAGCTTAAAACAAAATCACCACCCAGTTGGGTACTCTTAAACATACCTCGATAACCCTCAACTTTAGGTTTTTAAATGTAGTTTAGTGAATATGTAGGTAGGGCCCGTAGCTCAGCCAGGTAGAGCGGCGGGCTTTTAACCCGTAGACGGAAACCGACCGGCGGAAGTCCCGGGTTCAAATCCCGGCGGGCCCGCCACATACAACTATAGAGACATAACCAGTATCCAACGGTTTAAACCCTCCTAGGTAATAGCTAGTCTAAATAGTTTTATATTGTTTGTAAGTAAAGTTAACTTGTCAGGAGGGTATGTTCAGCTTAATGCTTTCTACTGTTAACGTGATTAACGATTTAAGGAATGTGAAGGTAGCTGTACTTAAGGATCTAGGTAGGCTTATAATAGATAGTGAAGTTATGAATGTATCTAGAGGTCAGGAGGTTGAACTACCTAAGTGGTTAGCTACAGTATTAGCTAAGTTAAATATTGTAGAGTTTAAGTACGGTCCTTTAACCATAGATGACGTTAGTAAGTACTTAATTACTGAGAAGAGTTTAAGTAAGTCAGCTATCTCTAAATTAAGAGATGATTTCTACATAGAATCAAGGGAATTATTAAGTAGGGTTAAAAGCTCATCATTAGATGCTGATTCAGCTATAACAGCTATAAGATTAGAGTCTAATCTACGTGACTTGATTAGGTTAAGACTTAATAAGATCTTAAACATAGCTACTCTAAGTGTTAAAGTAGAGAAATTCGAAGATAACTTAACTCTTGAAGAACAACTACTACTTAAACTACTAAATGAACTTATATCAACATGGCTTAACCTCATCGCTGTAGAGGCGGTAAGAGTTGAGCAACGAGGTTGAATCCCTACAACAGAAATTTACAGAGTTTTTAAAGACGTTTAAAGATGTTGAGGGTGTGTTTAAGTATGAGGATAGAATTAAGCAGATGATTATTGAGCGGAGGAAGAGTATAGTCGTAGATTATGAGGATATAGTTAAATTTGATGTTAAGTTATTTGAGGTATTGATTGAGAGACCTGAGGAAGGTCTCTACGCATTCTCAGAGGCTATTAGGGATATAGTTCGTGAATTTGATGAAGAGTACGCATCTTCAGTTAGTAGGTTCACACCTAGATTAAATGGATTACCGACCGTAATTACACTGAGGGAATTATCTAATGAACATATAAATAAATTGATTATGATAGAAGGAATCTTAGTCAGGGCTACCCCACCTAAGCAGAAGATGTATAAGGCTACCTACGCACACATACTACCTACTGGGGAGGTACACGAGTTTGAATGGCCTCCCATACCCTCTGACGAGATAGGTGATGAACTTGAAAGACCTGCTTACTGCCCACTATGTAAGGACACCATAGTAAGTGATAAGAGTAGGGGGTTTAGTAGAGGTACGTTTAAGTTAATAGTTGAGAAGTCTAGGTATAGGAATTGGCAGAAGGTAGTACTTCAGGAAAGACCTGAGGAAGTCCCTGCAGGACATATACCTAGGTCTATAGAGGTTATCTTAACAGATGATATCGTAGATATTGCAAGACCTGGTGATAGGGTATCAATAATAGGTATCGTTAAGTTATTAAGAGAGTCTAGAAGGAAGGGTGCACAACCAATCTTTAATACATATATAGAAGCAAATAACGTAATTGTAGCGCAGAGATTCCTTGAAGAGTTAAAACTAAGTAAAGAGGATGAAGAGATGATTAGGAAGTTAGGTAAGGACCCATTAATAAGGAGGAAGATAATATGTAGTATAGCACCTTCAATTTACGGTTTATGGGATATAAAGGAGGCAATAGCACTTCAACTATTCGGTGGCGTCCCTAAGGTAGCTCCTGATGGGACTAAAGTGAGAGGTGATATACATATACTCATCGTTGGTGACCCAGGTACAGCTAAGAGCCAGTTACTTCAATACGTAGCCCGTATAGCTCCTAGAGGGCTATACACTACCGGTAAAGGGTCTTCAGCAGCTGGATTATGCGTAGGCGGTGATACGTTATTATATAGTAGTGAGGGACTCATACCTATGAGGGATTTAGTTGAGGATAACCTGAATAGGTTAAGGATTTGGGATGGTGTACTGATTTCCTCAGACCCTAAACCTGTAGAGGTAATCTCATATCTCGATGGTAACGTAGGTTATTCAAGAACTTCACAATACTATATGTTATGGAGTGATAAGGTAGTAGAGATAAAGACATCTTTAGGTTTAAACTTAATTACAACTCCAGAGACTAACGTGTTAGTTTATGATAGTGGTAGGATTCTATGGAAGAGTGCTTCATTGATTAGAAGAGGTGACTACTTAGTAGTTGTTAGGAAGTTACCTGAGAGTGAGGTTAAGGTAAATATCTTAGATATACTACCCGATGACCTCTACTTAAAAATCAGTAAGGAATTAGTTAATACCATCATGAACTACATAGTGATTAGATATGGGAGTTTAAGTAAGTTCTTAAGTACGGGGCGTATGAGTAAGTATAAGTTCTATAGATTGCTTAGGAAGGGTGTGATTAGATTATATGACCTGAAGTATCTGGTGAAAACTCTTAACATAGATTATAATTCCTTAGACACTTACGTTAGTGAAGTTGGTTGTAGAGGATTTAAAGGTATGTACTGGGTTAAACTACCTGTAGTAGATAAAGATTTTATTAAATTCTTAGCTAATCTTTACACACGTAGCTCAGTAATAACTAATAAGCGGTTTGAACCTGTAGCATTACGTTATCGTATTAATTCAGATGAGGATATGGAGTACCTCATCAGTAATTTAAGGAGGTTCTTCTTACCATCAAATTCAAGCCTGAGTTATAGAGTCTGTAGGGGGGAGGCAGGGCGTTACGTAGTAGTTAAGAATAGATTATTATCATTACTAATAAGTAGTTGGGGTATATCGAATACCATTAATAAATTAACATCTAGATTAATTTCAAGTTTATCTAAGGATTACTTAGTACTCCTTATTAGAGAATTAGTTAAGAACTCTGGCTTTGTTGGTGAGGGATATATACGTATATCGTTAACTACGAAGGCATCAGCGATATTACTTAACATGATGTTAAGAAGGTTTGGGATTTTATCATCCATAGATGAGTTAGGTAGTGAGTATAGATTAGTGATTAACGACCTTAAGTCATTCAAGATATTCTTAAGGGAAGTCTTAGGTTGTGAGGAGCATTCAAAGGATAATACATTAACTAACGACGGTAATTATCTAGAAATTAGTGATGAGTTATCAGCTGTTATAGTTACTGATGTTATTGAGGGTCCTGGACAAGCTGTTTATGACTTAACTATAGATGGTACGCACTCATTCATAGCTAATGGATTTATCGTACATAATACTGCAGCAGTTATTAAGGAGAAGCAATCAGGTGAGTACTTCTTAGAAGCTGGTGCTATGGTGTTAGCTGATGGTGGTATTGTATGTATAGATGAGATTGATAAGATGAGGGATGAGGATAGAGTTGCTATTCATGAGGCTATGGAGCAAGGTACTGTCAGTATTGCTAAGGCAGGTATAGTTGCTAGGTTAAATGCTAGAGCATCTGTATTAGCAGCTGGTAATCCTAAGTATGGGAGGTATATACCTTCAAGGCCTATAGCTGAGAATATAAACTTACCGATCACTATACTCTCTAGATTCGACTTAATATTCACATTAAGGGACTTAACCGATGTAGAACGTGATAAATCTCTTGTGAGGCATGTTCTAAGGACTCATGAGGCTATTGAGGAGGTAAGACCTGAAATCCCACCTGATATTCTAAGGAAGTATGTAGCATATGCTAGGAAGTATGTAAAACCTAGATTAACTAGAGATGCTGAACTACTTATTGAGGAGTTCTACCTAGAGATGCGTAGGAAGAGTGCTGAAGTTCCTGAAGCACCTATAGCTATAACTACTAGGCAGTTAGAAGCACTTATAAGACTTGCTGAAGCACATGCTAGGATGGCTTTAAAGAGCTATGTTGATGTTGAAGATGCTGCTGAAGCTATAAGGTTGATGAATGTCATGTTAGAGAATGTTGGGATAGATGTTGAGACCGGTCAGATAGATATAGATGTGATAATGACCGGTAAGCCGAAGAGTATAAGGGATAAGGAGTTAATTATTAAGGATATAATCAAAGAATTAAGTAGTGAGGAAGGTTGTGCTAAGATTAAAGACATAGTTAGGGAAGCTGTTAAGAAAGGTATTGATGAGGACTTCGTTGAGAAATACATAACTAGTTTAAGGAGAGCTGGTGAGTTGTACGAGGTTAGGGCAGGATGTGTTAATTTCGTAGAGTGATTAATAAACATTTTTAAACTTAATAAGAACCTATACGTGGTAACGATCATGAGTGAGTTAGTGGTTAGGTTAAGTAATGGTAAGGAGGTACCGATAAATAAGACAACATTAGAAGCTATTAACAGATATGTTAGGTTTGAGATCCCATTAGAGAGTTTAGCTAAGGAATTAGGTTTAGAGAGTTGGGAAGAGGCTTATGAATTAGTTAAGAAGATACCGGCATGGATTGCTTGGACACCTCCCTCACTCCTTAACTATATGAAGGGAAGGATAACGGAGAATAAGTAGAGATGAACTTTGTATTCGTTGAAAGCTATATTAACAGTTGATTATGGTAAGGAGTTAAGAGCTTCTCTAGAGGTCGGTGATACTCTCTACCCTTATGATAACTTAGTGAAGGTCGGGTGTAGTTCTTATGGTGGTGTCCTCCTACTCTACACATCACTAACTTATGAGGATGTAGTTGAATTATTAAGGAGGAGTAGGTTAGTATATGTTAAAAGTATTGCTAAGGTAGATATATGTTGTCCAGATGATAAGGAGTTACTAATGAAGTGTATTAGTGATTATCTAAGATCTACTAATGCTAAGGTAGGTAAGGTTAAGGTTTACGAGAGAGGGAATTTAAAGAGGTACTTAAGAGATATTAATAACTTAATTAAGGGTTTCTATGAACGTAGTTCTAGGTTGAAGCTATATATAGCACCAGTAGATTATAGAGTATGTATTGGTTTAACAATTGATAATGATTAGATTATTTCAAGATCTCTTCTTGAAATATATAAGTTGATGATGTTATTTAAATATTTTAAGTTTTAAGAGATATTATGATGGGATTTAGTAATGTCTTTATGTAGGTTAGTATATCCTAACGCTAAGAACTTTGATGCGATAATTAGGACGTTAAGTAATATAGCTGATGAGGCGGAAGTTATCATCGAGAAGGATAATGTTTTTATGAGGGCTTTAGATCCTGCGAAGGTATCATTAATAGAAATCACTATACCTACATCATCGCTTATAGAATTCGAACTCCCAACTGATAAATTAGTTATTGGATTAAATTTAAGTAGTTTGATTAAGGCATTACCGAGACTTAAGAAAGGTGATAAAGTATCGTTATTAGCTGATGAAGGATTCTACGAAATCTTAATAGAAGGTGATGTTAAGAAGAGGTATAGATTTAGAAGTATTGAAGTAGCTGTATCTGAAGTTCCTGAGTTAAACATTCAGTTTAAGGTGAGGGCAGTCTTACTCTCATCAGCTTTTAAAGACGTGATTAAAGACTTCGAAGATAGTGAAGGTATAGAGTTTATAGCTGATTCACCAGAGTATCTGTTATTTAGAGCTTTAGGACTGAATACACAGGCGAAACTATCTAAAACTAGTGGATCCCTAATAGACTTAATTGTTGAGGAACCATCTAAGAGTATATACGATACTGACTACCTAAGTAGGATCGTAGAATTATTAAGTGTCTCTAATACTGTAGAGCTGAGTTATGGTACGGATATACCGGTATCGATAAACTTCAAATTAGCTGATGAAACATCTATTAAATATTTATTAGCGCCTAAGGCATAAACATAAATAATTTTTAAATCTGTAACGATATTACTTATGGAGTAGTTATGAATGAGATTATAGAATTGGATCAGGTCGATAGGGAATTACTTAAGATCCTACAAGATAATGCAGATCTAACATACTCAGACATAGGTAAACTATTAAATCTAAGCCCATCAACAGTTTATATGAGGATTAAGAGGCTTAAGGATAAAGGTTTTATAAGGAGGGTAGTAGCTGAGGTAGACCCTAGTAAATTAGGTTATAGGTTAAGAGCTTTAGTATTCTTAGACATTGACATCAAGAAATACTCTAAAGTCGTGGACCAGATTAAAGATTTTGAGCAGGTTAAGACCATCTATGACGTTACTGGTGAGTGGGCATTAGTTCTAGAAGTATTAGTAAGAGATCATAAGGAGTTATCAGAACTGCTTGATAAGATAGGGAATCTAGATGGTGTTAACTCAACATCTACTATGGTTGTCTTAAGAGTGATAAAGGAAGAACGTAAGATAGTTGTTTAACATCCTTAACACTTACTCATTTATTTTTACCGTTTCTCGGTAGGTGATAGTTCGTTGTTTTAGATCTCACACCACCTACTTCTCAATGACTGTATCACCCTAACCACCCTACAAGAGTTGTTCATCCCTAGTCACCTAAGGGTACATCCACCCACATCAAGTAATCATGGTTCATGAAACATTCATCAACCTCAAGACTTCATCGGTTTTAAATACCACCACATCTTAGAAAAGACTTAAAACCCTACCCTCTAACACACAACAACATACCTAATAACCTTAATAAGACTTAAACATCAACAAATACGAACACTACGAATTACTATGAAAACTAAACAGCCATACAGTACATGTAAGACTAGGACTTATAAAATTACCAACAATAAACTACGAGGTAATCTATGAACGATACCGTAAGACCTATCTATGCTCAAGGGACGTTCATAGTATGTAGTGATGGTAATGTAACTCAAGAGATAATATTTGATTACCTAGATAAAGAACTCTACTACTGGAACTTACTTAGTAGGGAGGAGGAATTTGAGAAGGAGTTAGATAGGTTATCTCTGAATATGCAGTCATTCCTAGATGAGGAGATAGTTAGGATTAATGGTAAGAGAGTATTTCCTAAAGTAGTTGATGTTGATATAGGGTTTAGAGGTTCTGAGGATAGACCCTACATAACCTTCTACATAATGTTTAGAGGTGATTTAAGACGTGGAGTTAATGTTTATGAAGATACTTACGAGCCTGAAGTCAGTGAATACGACTACACAGTTACGTGGGTCTTTACAGGAGGTCTCACAGCATTAAGGGCGTACCTCGGAGTTAACTACGACATATTAGCTGATGGTAAGTTACTGATATTTTCAGTACCTAAAGGTTTTACCACACCTGGGTATGAGAAGATAGAATTTAAGCTATAGATTAAAACACCTAATACATCATAAGTACTACTTCCTTACCTCATCCTTAAACTTCTTCACTATCTTCTTATAATATGTAAGTGGACTCTTAACACCGCAGTTAGCAACGCATATGCCTAAACTCTTCATCTTATCACAACTGTATGTCAAGTACTTTCTCTTAGAACCTCTCAACCCTGCTAAGTGTTCTAACTGATACCTAGTCATTCTCTCATTAAAATCTGGGGCATATCTAAATAGGTTAACTATCTCTTCTATATCAACCCCTACATTGATTAAGAACGTAGCTAATGCGAATCTTTGATGATGTGATAAGTTTTCATTCCTCTTCAACATATCGACTAATACCTTAATACATGGTGGGAATGCTTCATTAACAACTTGTTGAGGACTTTCTGAACTCTTCTCTACGATCTCCTCAACAGGTCTTAACTGCGTAGGGAATTCACTCCTTAACCTCTCTAAAACCTCATTAACATACCCTTCAAACCTAGTATTACTTAGGTCCGGGACGGTACCCATTAATTTATATTTTATAAATTCTTGTAATAACCTCGATATCTCCCTCTTTCCTAAGTATACGTAACCGTTCTTCAGGTATTGATTCACTAATTTCCACTTAGGCTCCGTAGCTAGTTTAGAGATACCTCTAAGGTATGTAGTTATAGGGACTCTAAACTGGAAGCAATGTATTATAGGTTTTGATGTTGTTAAGTCAGTACCGACTACAACCCTCTCACCACACTTATCGTTAGGGTTACCTAAGAACTCAACCTGAACTCCTAAGCTATTAGCTACCTTGACTATATTATCTTCAGAATCCCCTAATAAGTACTCATACGACCTCCTAGATTCGTAATCAATATACTTACGGAAGTACCACTTACCTAGAGCTGAGGTCAGTATCAACCCTATATAGAAAGCTGATAACTCAATACTTTCGGAGGTTGACGGTATGTATTCTAAGTCTTTTAATGCTGACCTAACCCTAATAACAGCCCTCTCAACATATCCACTCTCACAATGCTCTATAATATGAGTTATAGGTACTGAAGAACCGTAAAGCTTCCTCATATACTCGTTTAACGATACCATAAAAGGGTATTTAATATACGGTGACAGCCTCTGTATTACATCACTACCCTTCATAACATCCTAAATAATTTAAAGTTTTAGAAAATATAAAGAACTCTAGGTGCTTAGAGTGAATTACAGTAGGTGGGTAGTGACTTCAGCATGGCCCTACATAAACACTGTCCCACACCTAGGTAATATGATTGGTAGTGTGTTATCTGCTGACGTATTCGCTAGGTACTTAAGACTTCGTGGTTATGAGGTAGTATTTGTTAGTGGTAGTGATGAACACGGTACTGTCATAGAGGTTGAGGCTAGGAGGAAGGGGATAAAACCTCGTGAACTAACTGATGAGGCTCATGAGTACGTAAGTAAGCTCTTTAAGGCGTGGTATATATCATTTGATAACTACACAAGAACTGAGAGTGAGGTACATAAGGAGTTTGTAAGGGATTTAATGATGAGTATATATAGGAACGGCTATATAGAAGTTAGAGAACAGGTAATGCCTTATTGTGAGAAAGATAGGATATACCTACCGGATAGATTCGTAGTTGGTGTATGTCCTTACTGTGGTTATGAAGATGCTAGAGGAGACCAATGCGATAGTTGTGGTAGGTTATTAAACCCTGAAGAATTAATAACACCTAAATGTACTTTCTGCTCAAGTAGACCTACATTTAAAGTGACTAAGCATTGGTTCTTCAGATTAGATAAGGTTGAGGATGTTATTAAGGAGTGGTTAGTTAATCATAAGTACTTAGATGAGAACGTTAAGAACTTCTCAATCTCATGGATTAGACAGGGGTTGAAGCCTAGGTCTTTAACTAGGGATAATGAGTGGGGTATTAAAGCACCATTTCCTGAAGCTGATGATAAGACCATATACGTATGGTTTGAAGCTCTATTAGGTTATATATCAGCTACTAAGGAGTACTTTAAGAGTTTAGGAGTTGAGGGGAGGTGGCGTGATTTCTGGCTTAATAATGATTCAGGTACTGCGTACTTCATAGGTAAGGATAATATACCCTTCCACGCTATTATACTACCTGCGATGTTAGTAGCTAGTAATGAGGGTTACAACCTACCTACTATAATTTCAGCTACTGAGTACTTGATGTTTGAGGGCCAGAAATTCAGTAAGAGTAGAAGGGTTGGTATATGGATAGATGAGGCGTTAGAGATAATACCTGAGCCGGATTACTGGAGATTTGCTTTAATCAGGATGAGGCCTGAGGGTAGAGATACTAACTTCTCATGGTCTGAGTTCTTAAGAATAATAAATAGTGAGTTAAATGATGATATAGGTAATTACATACATAGGATTTTAACACTCATATATAGATTTTTCAACGGCCTAATAAGTAAACCGTCAACATATTCAGATATCGACTTAGACTTCCTAGATAAGATTAAAAAGACTGTAAGTAGGTATTGTGAGTATATGGACTTAGCTAGGATAAGAGCTGCATCTGATGTAGTATTAGAACTTGCTAGAAGTGGTAATTACTACCTTAACGTTAAGCAGCCATGGGCTAAAATAAAGACAGATACTAATGATGTAATAACGACGCTATACTTAGGATTCCTCAGTATATATTACCTAGGCCTAATGCTACATCCGATAATACCTAACACCACTGAGAAACTATTTAATATCTTAAACATCGATATAAACTCAGTAAAACTCACACCTACAGTCGTAGATATTGAAACACCTCATAAGATATCTAAACCAGAACCACTCTTCAAGAAATTAGATCCAGACTTCATATCAAGGATAGATTCTATAGTTGATGAAGCTAGGAGTAGAGCTCAATCTAAAAGACCTAACGTCCTTAAATGGTAGGTCTATATCATTACAGATACTTCATGTTTAGTTAAACCCAATACTATTAGTTTTAACTGGGTAGCTTCGACCGTAATTCATTCTTAAACGTTTCTAAGTCCATACTCTCCCTATACCTAGGTAATTCCACTAATACTACCTTACCCCTGTATATACCTCTTAAAACCTCCTTATCCTTATACCTGTATATGTCTAAGACCTTAAACCCTAGTTTTAACGCTTCACGTGAGTACCTACTTAACTTCATACCTACCACCGGAGTAATTGTTTATTATTAAAGGTTTAAAATTTAAGGTGGGTGGGGCCGCGGCCGGGATTTGAACCCGGGACCTCGGGATCTCCACCTCTGTTTAGGAGCCCACAGTCCCGCGCTCTACCGAGCTGAGCTACCGCGGCCACAGACCTAATTAGATACTCACCTACAATTCTTAAAACTTTATTACCTAAATAATTACTTAGAATGAGTATAGGTAGTGGTGTTGAGTGAGTAGTGTTAAGATAGCTGGTGAGGATGTATACGTACCTGACTCTACAGTAGTTGTTAACGGTGTTTTGAGGAGGTTAGTAAGTGAGGGTAGGTTTTCAGGACGTTTAGTCATATGTAGGGAGTTAGTAGAGTATTTTGAGAAGTTAGCTAGTGAGGGTAATATACTAGGTTTTATAGGGCTTGAGGAGTTACGTATTGTGAGAGGTTTATGTAGTAAGTATGGTGTTGAGGTTGATAACATATCAATGAATAAGAGGTTTGATAATATTGACTTAGCTATCATGGAGTTTACCCATGAGTTAGGGGGTATATTAATCACATCAAGTAAGGCTCAAGCATTAGCTGCCGAGGTATTAGGTATTAAAGTACACTTAATAACTCCAACACCTACTACAAGCTTAACGCTTGAGAAGTTCTTTGATAAGGACACAATGAGTGTACATCTTAAGGAAGGTGCTAAACCTCTAGCTAAGAAGGGTAGGCCTGGTATGTGGTATTTGGTGGAATTAGATAGTAATACATTATCTAGAGGTGATATAGAGTTGATAGCTAATGAGGTTATGGAGTTAGCTAGGAATAGCCCTAACAGTGTTATAGAGATTGATAGGCAGGGATCTACTATAGTACAGTTAGGTGATTATAGAATTATAATAACTAGACCGCCAATGAGTAGTGGTTGGGAGATAACTGCTGTAAGACCGTTAGTTAGGCCTAAACTTGAAGACTATAAACTACCTGATAAACTCCTTAGGAGGTTTGAGGAGAGGGCTGAAGGTATATTAATTGCTGGTGCTCCAGGTATGGGTAAGACTACATTCGCTCAAGCACTAGCTGAGTACTACTTAAGGAAGGGGAAGATCGTTAAGACTATAGAATCACCTAGAGATATGAGATTACCTCCTCAAGTAACTCAGTACTCTAAAGCATATGCATCCCCTGACGAACTCCACGACGTACTACTGCTTAGTAGGCCTGACTACACAGTATTTGATGAGATGAGGACTGATGACGACTTCAAACTATATGTAGATTTAAGGTTAGCAGGTATAGGGATGGTCGGTGTTGTCCACGCAACATCACCTATAGACGCACTACAGAGGTTTATTAGGAGGGTTGATCTAGGTATGATACCAAGTATTATAGATACTGTAGTCTTCATAGATAGAGGTGAGGTGAGTAAGGTCTACGTAGTTAATATGACTGTTAAATTACCTACAGGTCTTAGGGAAGCTGACCTAGCTAGACCTGTAGTTGAGGTTAGGGACTTCATAACTGATGAACTAGAGTATGAGATATACACGTTCGGTGATGAAACTATAGTAGTACCTGTTAGGAAGTTAGTAAGGAGTGCTATTGAGCGTAGGTTGAAGGAGGTAATACTTAGGGAATTACCTTCAGCTAACATCAAAATAAACGGTAATTCAGTAACTATCTATATAGCTAGAGAAGATTTAAAGAAGTTAAGGAAAGTAGCTAAGAAGATTAAGAGTTTAGAGAATGACTTCAATGTAGATATTAATGTTAAGGTACTTGAATGAGTCAGAACTTCAGAATAGTTAAGGAGTTTATAGAGTCTAGACATTTAGAGTTAATGAATGAGAAGGTTAGGGAAGCACTCCACGATAAGAGAATTATTAAGTTATCATCTGATGAAGTGATTATATGGGTATTCTACGGTAAGGAGAGGGACTACTTAATAATACCTAAGATCTACTGTAGTTGTATGGATTTCGAGTTAAACGTTATTTTCAGAGGTGTTAAGAAGTCCTGTTACCATATCATAACACAACATATTGCTGAGAGTAACGGGTTTTTCAGGGATTTACGTATTAGTAATGAGTTAATTAATGATATATTAGTTGAGATACTCTACATCGGTAGGAGTCCTACCTTAAGGAAGATTCTAACCTAGGAAAAACAGTTATATAGACCTTAAACCGTAGAGATTACGGTGTATTGATGGGTAGGAGGAGTAGGAAGAGGTATAAGAAGGTAGTACAGGTTGTTAGGAAACCACCAACTAGGTTTCAATGCCCTACATGTGGTTTAATGACGTTAAGCATAAGTATAGATAGAAGTGAGGATGTAGCTATCATATCATGTAGTAATCAGAACTGTGGTTTAAGAGCGACTTTAAGAGGTATACCTAAGATCTACCAGGAAGTTGATGTCTACGCTAAATTCCTAGATAAGTTTACTGAAGGTAGTATTGAGGTAACCTACAGTAGAGGTAGTGAGCATGAGGTGGAGGGGTAGGGTAAACAACTACATCGAGGGTAAGGTAAGGGATGGTGAGGCAGTACATCTATCACTTATAGACCCAGCTAAAGTCTACGATATTAAGGAGTTAGAACTCATCGCTAGTAAGTTAGTTAATGCAGGTACTGACGCATTCTTAGTCGGTGGTAGTATAGGTGTTTCAGAACATGATGTAGACTCAGTTGTTAAGGTCTTAAGCGAGTTCGGTAAACCAGTAATACTGTTCCCAGGAAATGTAAACGGACTTTCAAAAATAGCTGATGCAGTCCTATTCATGAGCTTACTTAACTCTGACGACCCATACTACATCATAGGTGCTCAGGTACTAGGAGCACCAATAGTTAAGAAGTACGGGTTAGAACCACTACCAACAGCTTACATCATAGTTGGTTACGGAGGTACTGCCGGGTTCGTAGGTAAAGCTAGGGCACTACCCCTAGAAAAACCTGAGATAGGTATAGCATACGCATTAGCTGCTGAGTACTTAGGTATGAAGTACATATACTTAGAAGCTGGTTCCGGAAGCCCCCAACCAATAAAGCCAGAATACATAAGGCAGATAGCATCAAACCTCAGCAAATCATACCTAATAGTCGGAGGTGGTATTAAGAAAGGTGAAGACGCTTTAAAACTAATTGACTCAGGTGCTAACATAATAGTTACTGGAACTATAATCGAAGACGATATCACAAAAGCTGAGGAATTAGTAAAAACAATAAAGAAGGGGAGGTCGTAGTACTACTATATAAACTTTTCTGTAATAACATTAAAACATAATTACAAGACCGATTAATACTCATCAAAGTAATACATTATTGAGTAATTATGAAGTTATTAAGTAGAGGACTAACTAAGGTAACAGCCTCAATATCACTATCAATAATAGTGATAATCACATCAATACTTACATGGACCTTAATAACATCAGCTACACCAAACATAAACTACATAACAATACAACAACTACCGAAAATAGAGTCAGTAATGTATAACGAACAAAATAACGAGTTAATAATCAATATAAGAAGTAATAGTTATAATGCTGTACAATATCAAGTATCAATCTATAAAGCCAACGGTACAGTACTAGAGGAGATACCAACTAGTATAGTAGCTTTAGAGACCTTAAATACTAATTTAATAGTAGTCACCGTTAAATTAAATACGAAGATAATAACATGTAGTGAATACATTCTACAGCTAACAGTTAACAACAAAATAGTTAAGGAGTATTCGTTTAAACTATAAATTAATTAAAAAGTAAGTTTAAGGTTTAATTAACAACTATCCGCATTGTACGGTCTTCCAAGTGGTAAAACATTCGCAGCAACTAAACCGAGTAACACCACCTTTACAGCTATTGGGATGATCCTGGAATCCGTTAATAGTAGTTTCAGTAAGACTTTCCTCATATTAACCACTCACCACTAATTAAATATGGTGCACACCTCATGTACTTATCTGAAAAACTTAATAAATCAATTAATAAATTTAATATAGTTGTTATGTTTATAATTATTTGAATAAAATGATACTGAAAACAGTAGATGAGATTGAAGAATTAGCTAAAAATTTCTATAGGTATTTAGATTTCACTACAGCAAAACTAATAGAGCATATCCTCTCATACAACTACTTACCTCTGAAAACAGAAATTGCGAAGGATCTAGGTATACCATCATATACATTATCCCGTAAGTTGAATTACCTTAAGAGGTTAGGCGTAGCTTTCGGAGTTAATATCGATTTCTCAGCTATAGGTCTAAGAAGATTTGTAGTTATAGTTAGGAACCATATAGAACGGGATATTGTTGAGAGGGAAGATAAATTTGGTAAATTCCTAAACTTCTACGCACCTATACTCTTACCTTTCCAAGGAACTCTTCTAATCTACTATATCCCAGCTTCTATCGATATTTATAAAATACTATCTAAATTAACACCTCTAGTTAGGGATGTTAAAGATATCAGTAATTATGACATCATTACTAAGTCGATATATTCTAGAGCTAAGCTAACCTACCACTTCGACTTTATACGTAAGGAGTTTAAGGTTGATTGGGATAGACTTTATAGGATATCTTCAGAATCTACTTCTACGATTAAGGATACTACTGATGAGTTGTATAGTGGAGGTTATAGAGGTTTTAGATTCGACTTACTAGACCTACTAATCATTGATCAACTAGAGACAGACCCGTTCAGACCGATCGTAAGTATTAGTAAGGAGCTTAGTGTTAGTTATGCTAAGGTACTTAGACATTTAAAACAACATGTTAGTAGGGTTGTTAGAGGTTTTAGGTTGAGGTTAATTCCTCTTTCTTTAGGAAGTTCTCTCTATGTATGTATAAGGGTGGAGGGTAGTTATAACTTACTGCATAGGTTAGCTAATACCCTCTCTGAATTAGTATTTATTGCAGGTATGCATCTATCACCTCAGAACGTTATGTATGTACTTGCTGTCGTCACTCCAGACGTTTTAAGTAGTTTAACTAGGTTTTTAAGTTGGTTTGGGGTTAATTACGATGTCTACCTTCTTGATAGGACTCGTAGGGTTACGTATACCCTCCCATATACCGGGTATTCTAAGTTTTTGAGGGGTTGGGTCGTTTAGTTATGGTGGTTTACTGTTTAAGTATTTCTTTATGAATGATTCCTCCATATCTATGTTTACTAAATTTGCTACTGATGCTAGCCATGCTAGTACATCTGCTAACTCCTCCTCAATCTTAGCCTTATCATTTGATAGTAGAGCATCTGCTAACTCCCCTACCTCCTCAACAAACCATGTGAATGTTGCGTAAAGCCCTCTAGCTGAGTCTCTCTCGAAGTAGTACTTCATCATCAACTCCTGAACCTCTCTTAAGGTTAACCCCATACACATCCCCATAGATTAACTACTATTTTTAAATTTCTAAAACTGAGTACTTATTAGGTGTTAGTATGTCTACTAGGAGGAAGAAACGTCCTGTAGGACCTCAAACAGCTGCTGGTTTAGTTAGGTTCTTCGAGGATGTTGAGTCTAGATTCTTGATATCACCTATCACATTATTAATTATAGCTTCAGTATTCGTAGCTGTGGTTATCGTTATGAATTTATTTATTAAGTGAATTTAATTATTAACTCCCAAGTACTATCTACAATCTTCTCAAACACCTTCACATCCTCATCTCTTAAAGACCTAAACCTACCTTGAATACTTAAGTACTCCTTAAGCGGCTTCCTCCTACTCTTATCTAAGTATGTATTACTAGGTGGTGTTAGCCTCACCTTACCACCCTCAGCCTCAAATAATATCCAAGCACCTGACTCAATAGCTAATCTAGCAACCTCAACAGTTTTAGATGGGTCGAACCTCCAACCTGTAGGACATGGTGCATGTAGGTGTATGTACTTGAATCCACGTATGTTTAAAGCCTTCCTCAACTTACTTATGAAGTCTATAGGGAATGCTATACTAGCAGTAGCTACGTAGGGTATCTTATGGAGTAACATAATTAGTGGTAATTCCTTCTTATCCTCACTCTTACCTTTAACAGTAGTTGTTGTCCAAGCACCGTAAGGTGTTAATGAACTCCTCTGAATACCTGTATTCATATATGCCTCATTATCAACACATATGTAGATGAGGTCATCATTCCTCTCAGCACTACCTGATAAACCTGCAAAACCTATATCTGCTGTCGCACCATCACCAGCCCAAACAACAGGTACTACATTACCACCTACTAACTCCTTAATATTAGCTATACCTGAGGCAACTGCTGCAGCTGAGGCGAATGGTACGTTAACTACCCTCATAGCTAAGCTACTACCAGGCATAGTACCCTGAAGTATTGATGAACAACTAGCCGGTACTACTAAAACTATATCCTTACCTAAAGCCATACCTAAATATCTAAGACCTAGAGCTTCTGGACATCCAGGACATGCTGTATGTCCTGGGAGTAAGTACTTATCCTTAGGTAGGTCTTGAATCCTTAGCAATAATCTCACCCAGGTAATAACCACTCAGAATATTTTTCAACATAACCTCTCTCCTCAACCTCATTTACAAAACCTACTATAGAGTTCATGAACTCCTTAACACCTACATTAACACCAGCTAACCCAGCTATAATACCCTTAACTACTGGTCTATTACCTAATCTGTAAGACCTAGCAAGTACCTCAGCATGTATATGACCTAAAGAACCATAGGATATAGACCTATCAAACACTAACACACCCTTAATACTTCTTAACACCTCAATAATATCTTCCTCAGGGAATGGTCTGAAGAATCTTATCTTAAGTACCCCGACTTTATAACCTAGGTCTCTTAACTCATCACATACATCCTTCATAGTACCTACCCAACCACCCATACCAACTACTAAGTAACTACTATCACTACATCTATAACACTCTACTAAACCACCGTAGCTCCTACCAGTTAACTTACTATACTCTAAGTCAACTTCCTTAATAACCTTCTTAGCATTCTCCATAGATACCTGGATATCATACCTCATCATCATATGGTCCTCAGCTTTAGGTAGGTTCCCTAAGGTTATTAACTCAGTACCACACATACTGTAGGGTTGTGACCTAGGTTTAAGGAATGACTTAACTATATGTTCTTCAGGGACGTCTACAGGTTCTGAAGTATGACTTAGTAGGAAGCCGTCAAGACCTAACATACCTGGTAGGTAGACCCTCTCATCCTCAGTAATCCTAAACAACTGTATTATAGTATCTAATACCTCCTGATTATTCTCTGCGAAGGCCATTAACCAACCACAATCCCTCTGATCCATGAAGTCACCATGTTCATTCCATATATTCCAAGGAGGTCCTATAGACCTAGTAACTACCGCCATAACTATAGGGATCCTACTACCTGCAACCCACCATAACATCTCATGCATATAGAGTAATCCGTGAGATGATGTAGCTGTGAATACCCTAGCATTGCATAGTGCAGCACCGTAAGCAACAGCTAAAGCACTAAATTCAGACTCAACCCTAACAAATCTAGATTTAATAACTCCTAAGTCTACATACTCACTTAACCTCTCAACAATAGTTGTCTGAGGTGTTATCGGGTATGCAGTAATTAAGTCGACATTAGATAGTCTAACAGCCTCAGCAACTGCGTAGTTACCTGTTAAGACCTTAATAACCATAGTCTCACTCATTAACCATTACTATAGCTTTAGTTGGGCATACCTCAGAACATATACCACAGCCTTTACAGTAGTCGTAGTTAATCACTACATACTTATCAGAACCTTCAATGATGTCGATTACTGACTCAGGACAGTATAACCAACACATACCACATCTGATACACTTACTGTGATTTACCTCAGGTTTCTTAATCCTCCAATAACCTGTCTTACCACCGACACCTATAGAAGGTCTTGATATCGGTAATACATATGTTTTAGACAACCTCCCTCACCTCATCATAAGCTATCTTAACACTAGCTATGTTAGCTTCTAAGAACCCCTCTGACGTATGCCCTCCGAAATACTCCTTAATACTCTCAATAACATTATCAATACCTACTAAGTTAGTCACCTTGGAGAACGCACCTAACATAGGCATGTTTACTAAGGGCCACCCAGCAAACACTAACCCTAACTTCCTAGCTATACCACTAGCATTGACTTTAAATATCCTGTACTTCCTATGACGTATATCATCTGATGTGTTAATTATTATAATACCTCCATCCTTAACACCACTGTAGATATCTAAGATATTTACTAGTTTATCATCGAAGACAACGACTATGTCAGGCTCCATATAAGTAGACCTAAGCCTTATTCTATTCCTTGAAAGCCTAACATAAGCTGTTACTGGAGCTCCCCTCCTCTCAGCTCCGAAGAACGGATATGACTGACCCCATAATCCAGACATAAATGCTGCCTTAACTAATATATTAGCTGCTGTAACGACTCCCTGACCACCCCTACCGAAGAATTTAATGTTAATTAATTTATCACTTCCACAACCTACAATAACTTACACCATGTTTAATTACTACCTAAAATTTAAGTATTTTTATTATAGTTCCTAATAATTAATTAGAGATACTGAGATGTCTGTAATACCATCAGCTGAGGAGTTAAGGAGGATGAGGATTGCAGCTGGGTTAACTCAGAAGGAGTTAGCCAGGATTGCAGGTGTTAGTCAATCATTAATAGCTAGGATTGAGAGAGGTACTGTTAATCCGAGGATGACTACATTAAGGAAGATCTTAGAAGCTCTTAGTAAGGTATCTAAAACTAATGAAGTTGTTGAGAAGATCATGACATCACCAGTTATTAGTGTTCAAGTAGATACCCCAGTACTACATATCATAGACATCATGGATGCTAAAGGGATATCTCAAGTCCCGGTACTTGATAAGAATGGTAAGGTTGTAGGGATAATCTACGAATCAACATTACTTAAAATACTGAGGACTAGGAAAGACCTGAAGAAGTTAATAGCTATTGATGTAGCTGAACAACCACCACCTCAAATACCTAAAGAAACACCAATACCACTAGTAGAGACACTATTACTAACATACCCAGCAGTATTAATAGTAGATAAGGATGGTGTGAAGGGTATAGTAACAAAGATAGACCTAGTAAAACACTACGTAAGGAGTTCGTCGAGTAGCTAAACATCATATAATATATTAACCTGTGGGTTGAATAACCCACTCCAGAAGAACTGGAGGGGTGTAACATAGGTAAGCATACTTCATCATAATTAAATGTCAGAGTAAAATAACACCCACACCCCCTAACTTCATATGGAGTTTATGATTAAGTAATAATCATTTAAATGATGAGACTATATTAGAATTAGTTTGTATAATTATTCCTTATTATAGATTAGTTATTAAATATCTAATTAATTTTAATATGATATCTCCAGAAGAAATAAAGGGGTGTGAGAGTCTATGGTTAATTTACTGATTTAATCATCAGTATTGATTTCTAGTTATTGTATTACATCATTAGCACATATACTTATAGTGTAGGCTGTTACATAACTGATTATGTTCTGTACTTGGTAATGTAGTGGATTTAGGTGGGTTTTAAGTGGTCTCCAGATGAAACTTAGGGGTCTGATTTAATTATGTCTAGAATAGCTCTTGAAGTTGTTAGTTAATCCAGTTTCCTGATGGTTTTACATAATAGCATTGTTTCTCCTTACCATACCTACATAATGGTTTTGTTAGGTGTTTCATCCTATAAGGTCTTACGGTATATGTTTTATTAATGTTTATTACTTCCTTAATAACCTCTTTATTTAGGTTAGTAGTTCTATAACCACATTTATCACATTTAAATCCTTTACCTACACCAGCAGACTTCATACGTTTACCACATTTAGGGCATTTTGGGTTGTGGACGTATGTCCTTACTAACTCTATAACATGGATTTTCTCGACATTCATAACGTTAGTTAAGTTATCCCATTGCTTAATAGAACCACATAATATTACCTTACTCCCAATACTTAACTCACTTATTATTGATGTTAATGATGATTCCTTATAGAATACTGCATATAATGTCGGTTCATCACTTATCTTAATGATTAAATGTCCACCTCTTAAATGCTCAGGTTTTGATTTTAATGTTGTTTCTAAGCATAATGTTCTATAAGGTCTTACATCATTAACATTCCCTAATATTAAATGTGCGTCTGTACCTTGATTAGTTCTAAAGATCATATAACCACCTATGGGTTCACAAATCCTTAACTCGTTAAAATAGTTAATAAGTACTTCAGGGTATTCACCTCTAATACCAAGTAGTACTGGATCATTACTATGAGGTGTTATTAGTAATACATCTTCTTCATGGTCGTAATTATTAAATACGTACTCACTATACTTTAAATCTGCATTCTTCACCGAATCCTTATCTACACACCTCTCCCCAACACCTCTTAATACACGGTAAGCTAGTAATTCATAGGTACAGTCACTCCCTTGAGGCCATCCAATAGCTGCTAGAGCACCTATAACACCTCTTGAAATACCTAACGGTGTTTCAATATTATCTAATTTATTTAAAATGTTTAGTAGGTAGTCTCTATGTACGTAATCAGTTAATGCCTTCATATACAACTTACTTAATTCTTTAGGTACATCACCGAAGACTAAAGCAATTCCTGGATCAGAACCTACGCTTACTTCATATTCTGATAAGTATTTTAAAGTCATATCGGTTAAGGTCTTAACTAATAACTTGATATTCGACCTAAAAGTCTTCAACCTTAATGCTACAGCACCGTTCCCTCTAGTTTTGAAAGGTATTGACGGGTTTAACCTAACTAGGTTTGGGTAGTCTATAAACTCAACATTTAATGTTTTTAATAACTCCTTCACTATTAAGTAGCTTAGATGTGTTGTACATCCACCGAAGTGTGAGTCAATATCATCTAATCCTATATGAACTAGTATTTCCTGATCGCTCAAGCCCTCATCATAAACATTACTTACGTACCTTCCCCTCAACAACAATCATAGTTAATGTAGACCTAACATTAGGTAACTTCCTAATCTTACTTGATATTATATCCTTAAGTTCTTCAGTAGTGGAGGCACTTACCTTAACAACTAAATCATAAACTCCATAAACTACGTAAACCTCAGTAACTCCCTCTATACTTGAGATTTTATTAAGGACCTCCTCCTCAGAACCTATATCCGTATTAACTAAAACTATAGCTTCAGGCAATCATACCCCTATACATTTACTTTGATCCATACTTATAAGTTTTTAAATTACGTAGTTGATTAGATGGTTAGAGTCTTCGTAATTAGTTACGGTCAGGACGACCCTAAAAAATGTTCAGCCCTTAAGATGGTTAGACTTGGTTATGCTGTTAGGGTTAGTAGTTTCCATGAACTACCTAGGAAGTGTTTAGTTTTAAACCCCTTATCTAATAAGGTATTAACACCTTCTGATAGGGATTACATAATTAATTATGGGTTAGCAGTTATTGATGTTTCATGGAATGAAGGTGTTGAAGTCCTTAAGAGACTACTTAGAGATAAACGACCTCAGAGGGTATTACCAATACTATTCGCTGGGAATCCTATAAATTACGCCGTAGCTACTAAGTTAAGTAGTTTAGAGGCTGTTGCAGCTGCCTTATTTATAACAGGGTTTAAAGATGAAGCACTTAAAATACTATCTATAGTTAAGTGGGGAGATACGTTCTACAAATTAAATAAGGAATTACTAGAACTATACTCTAAATGTATTACCGTAGATGAAGTCAATAACATTCAGAAGGAGGTTATGAAGAAGATATTAACAAATGGCTAAGCTTTATTAACACTCTAGATAAGAAGTAATTGCGGTCCGGAGCCAGTTGGCGGTTACGGGGACCCAACCCTGAGGAAACTCCGTCCTCCGCACGGCACGGGACCCCGTAAGGGGTGCGGGGAGACCCGCGGCAACGGCACAGAAACGACACGTCCTATGCCGTATGTCTATGAGGCGGTGAGGGTTAGGTGGTAACACCTAACCAGTAACCCGCTGAGTATGGCATAGGTTGCGTTGAAACGGCCGACCCCCGTGGAGTAAGGCCAAGTAGCGCCGATGAGTGCCGTGTGAGGTGCGGGTAGGCCGCTAAGCCCAATACCGCCGTAGTACAGAAGACGGGTTATAACTGGCTCCGGACCGTGTAATTAAGTCTTTCACGTATTGTCCAACAACTCACACACTATAATTACTGTATCACTGTATGAGGACTTACTTATATTTATGTTCTTAACAACTCTTGATATACTTAACGACTTAACATTAGTTATCTCCTTACTCTCCACCAACATCCCACGATCATCGTATATACTCAACTCAATTCGTTCCCCTCTCAACACTATCATCATATATTGAACTATCTTAACACACCGATAACGATACTATATCCTTTAAAGTATATAAATCTACTACTAATTAAGTAACGGTGTATGTGAGTAGGGTATGTACGAGTTAGTAGGTGTATGTATGAGTGGTAAGGAATACCTAGCTAAGTTAATTAATACTTCTAATCGATGGTGGTAGTTTGACTAAATACAGGAATTATAAGGAAGTATATAATGTAGATGTTAAAAGATTTAGTATTTATAGGGGGGCTAATAACTTAAAAGATGATGTAGTTATCGGTGATGAGATAGATGTATTAGTTAAGGAAATCGATGAGAGTGGTAGGGGTGTAGGGTTTTATAGAGGGTATAAGGTGTTAATACCTAAAGGATTCATTAATGAGAGGGTAAGGGTTAGGATAGTTAAAATATCTGATGAGGGCTTACTAGGTGTTGTAGTCCGTAGGTATGAAGGGACTAAGTAGTAATCCTTAAGACATACTACTTAAAAGTAACTTACAGTAATTTAATTAATGGTAATGAGTAGATGTCTAGTAAAACACTTACGGAGTTATTATGGGTTGAGAAGTATAGGCCTAAATCACTTTCTGAAATGGTGGATCAGGAAGACGTTGTTAAGAGATTACAGCAGTTTATTAAGGAGAGGAACATGCCACACCTCCTCTTCGCAGGTCCTCCAGGTACTGGGAAGACTACGGCTGCACATGCATTAGCTCATGATTTCTACGGACCTGATTATAGGATGTACATGTTAGAGCTTAACGCCTCAGTCTCCCCTAATACACCGATACTGGTTAGGATCTACGATGATATACGTTTACTAACCTTTGCTGACTTAGACAGGATTTACTTTAGTGAGGGACGTAACGTTGTAACTATAGGTGGTAGTGAATACGTCATACCTCAAGACCTCAACACATTATCTGTAGGTACTGACGGTAGGGTTAGATGGGCTAGGGTATCCTACTTAGTAAGGCATAGAACCACCCATATCCTTAAAGTTTTAATTCAGGACGGTAGTGTTATAGAGTTGACTGGGAATCACTCAATAATAACTTTAGATGAGTCCGGATTTCTAAAGGAGAAGAAAGCGAGTAGTTTAAAACCGGGGGATTACTTAATTTCTATAAAGCCTGAGGTCTGGAGTACTTATGTAGCGTTAGATAGGAGGTATAGAGACCACCTAAACCTAATACATGATGACGACTTAATACCAACTAATAACAACACCATAATTCCGTTAAAACCTATAGTAAATTTACTTAAACCTATAGAGAGGAGTATTAAGGTTGATTGGGAGTCTTTAATTAGGTCGGATTTCGAAGGTTATGTAGGTAGGGATGTTATATTAGAACTTATAGACAGTATAGATGTTAAGGGTATTGAGGGTAGTAAGAAGTTATTCTATAATCAGTTAAGGTGGTTAGCATCACCAGACCTTCAAGTACTTAGGGTTGAGGGTGTTGAAGTATTAAGTAATGAGTGTTACGTATATGACATATCAATACCTGGTCATGAGATGTTCTTCGCAGGTATAACTCCTATACTACTACATAACTCTGACGAACGTGGTATTGACGTTATTAGGGGTAAGGTTAAGGAATTCTCCAGAAGTAAGTTACCTGCTAATATACCGTTTAAGATAGTATTACTTGATGAAGCTGATAATATGACTGCAGATGCTCAGCAAGCTCTTAGGAGGCTTATGGAGATGTATGTTGAGGTAACACGATTCATACTAATAGCTAACTACCCAAGTAAGATAATAGAACCTATACAATCTAGATGTGCCGTCTTTAGATTCGTACCGATTAAGAAAGAAGATGTTGTTAGTAGGTTGAGATGGATATGCGGTAATGAGGGTGTTAAATGTGATGTAGAAGCGTTAGAAGTTATCTATGACATATCAGAAGGTGATATGAGGAAAGCTATAAACATATTACAAGCATCAGCAAGTTTAGGTGAGGTTACAGTATCTAATGTGTATAAGGTTGTCGGTTTAGCACATCCGAGGGAAGTTAGGGAGATGATTCAGTTAGCTCTTGACGGTAAGTTCTTAGAGGCTAGGGATAAGTTACGTGATTTAATGATAACTTACGGTCTTTCAGGTGTGGATATCTTAAGGCAGATGCATAGGGAGATATTCAGTTCTGAGTTGAAGATCCCTGAAGCATTAAGGGTTGAGATAGCTGATTACCTAGGTGAGATTCAGTTTAGGTTAGTTGAAGGAGCTGATGAGGAGATACAGCTAAGCACGTTACTGGCTAAGTTAGTACTACTTGGTAAGGCGGCTAAAGCAGTCAAACCATCTAAGTAGTGGGGTCGGTATTTGAGGAGGATACCTTGGGTAATTAAGTATAGACCTAAGAAGTTAGATGATGTTGTAGATCAGGAAGCGGCTAAGGAAGTCTTAATCCCTTGGATTAAGAGTTGGTTGAAGGGGGCAGTACCTGAAAAACGTGCTGCATTACTTTACGGACCCCCTGGTTGTGGGAAGACAAGCACTATAGAGGCTATAGCTAATGAATTCGGTTTAGAGTTAGTAGAGATGAATGCTAGTGATTATAGGAGGAAGGAGGACCTCGATAGGATAGCACGTGTAGCAGCACTTCAGAAAAGCATTACAGGTAGGGGTAGGTTAATACTACTTGATGAGGTTGACGGGATCTCAGGAACAGCTGATGTAGGTGCTCTAGAAACAATTTTAGATATAATTAGAGGTACTAAGAACCCGATAGTTATGACTGCTAACGATCCGTGGGATCCTAAGTTAAGACCTTTAAGGGAGGTCGTACTACTAGTAGAGTTTAAGAGGTTGTCTAAGACAGACATTAAGAAAGTGTTGAAGAATATATGTTTGAATGAGAAGGTATCATGTGATGAAGATGCGTTAGACTTCCTCGCTGAGAGGGCTGAAGGTGATTTAAGGTCAGGTATTAATGATTTAGAAGCTGTGGTTGAAGGTTATGGTAAACTCTCTTTAGAGGCTATCAAGAACTTACTTAGGCAGAGGGATAGAGAGTATGAACCTTTTGAAGTAGTTAGGAGGATCTTCATATCTAAGTATGCATGGCAAGCTAAACAGGCAGCTCAGCAAACAGACTTAACACCTGATGAATTAATTCAGTGGATTAATGAAAACCTACCGAGGCAGATTTCAGACCCTGAAGATCTTTGGCGTTCTTATGAAGCATTATCTAAAGCTGATGTCTATATGGGTAGGATAGTAAAGACAGGTAATTGGGATTTACTAGCATACGCTACAGATTTAATGACTGCTGGTGTATCACTCTCTATAGTTAACGATATTAAAAGTAAGTATAGGTGGGTTAAGTATACCTTCCCGCAAAAGGTCTTACTAATGGCTAAGACTAGAGAAGTTAGACAGGTAAGGGAGGACTTAGCGAGTATTATCGCAAGACATTTAAACATATCTAGGTCTACGGCTAAATCTGATGTTATACCATACTTAAGAGTTATCTTTAATTCAAATCCTGAAGTAGCTGCGAAAATATCCATAGGTTTGAACTTATCTGAGGATATGATAAGGTATCTCTCACAGAGTAATGCTTCTAAAATTATAGAGATTATGAATAAGTTGAAGAGTGTTAGAGGTGGTACTGGGGAGGTTAAGAAAACCAAGCAGTCTAGGTCTGAAGGTGATGTAAAGAGTGTTAAGACTAAAGGCGGTGCGTTAGATAAGTTCTTCAAATAACTATTAAACCTCCTCTAAAGTCCTTAACATATCCTCTATATAACGTACTTTAGGATTAACCCACTTAGGTCTATAAACCCTCACCCTACCTAGATTTATCTCTTCAATAATATCTTGATGTTTTAAATAGTTTAAATGCTTAACTACTGAGATATAGTTAAGCCCGGTCTCCCTAACTATAGTTGATAGATTTACCTCCCCACGTTTTAATATAAGTTTAAGTATTTTTACCCTACCCTTACTAGAGAATATTTCCTCTAAAGTCATGGATTTCTATCCTTTTCATAACTTATCTTAACTTTAAGTAATTCATCTACTTTAGACCTAATAATATTTAATGGTGCTAAACTTATTGAAACGTAAGTACTCCTACCCTTCTTACCCTTCAAGTACGTAGATGTCATTATAATACCTAACTTCTTCAGGTTTATTATATATTCATAAATTTTCGTATGCCTCCTAGGTTCTACATCGTAATCCTCACAGAGTTTACGATATACCTCCTCAATAACACCAGTACTTACGTATGGTTCACCACTCTCTGTAAGTGCTGTGATTATAGCTTTTAATATGAGTAATTCATGGAGGCTTAGGTAGGGTAAGGAATCATTTAATACCACTGCATTAGGTTCAACTATAGAACATGCCTTCCTAACATGGTCTAAGGATATCCTCATAGAACCCTCCCTCTCAGCGATCTCACCAGCTATTAACAATATCTCAAGAGCAGCTCTAGCATTACCTGGGCCGCCCTTATCAGCTCCTACAGTATCTGCTATATACCTTAAAATATCGTCAGATACCGCACCCTCAAATATAGATTCCTCAGCTCTAAACTTCAGTATGTCGTAGAGTTCGTAGGATTTATACGGGTTGAAAATCACTAAATTTTTAATTAGGTATGACTCTGTAGTCGGGTCTAACGCCGATAACGCTGTAGGTGATTTACTTATGAATATGTAGTTTAACCTCTTAACCCTATCTGGGAATTCATCATATACCCTAACCAGGAAGTACACAGCATCACTTCCTGAAACACTTATGAAGTAGTCAAACTCGTCTAAAGTCACTATTACGTATAGGTCTTCACTATCCATCAAATCTAATGCGTAGTTTAAAACTTCCCTAACTGATAACCCCCTCTGAGGTACTGGAAGTCTCAATTGTCTGACAACCTCGTTAATCACCTCAAATAATGTACGGTCTCTATGGCAATTTACATGAACATAACTAATGTTTAACCCCTTCTTCTTAGCTATTTGAGTAAATTCCTTACCAAAAACTCTAGCAGTAGCAGTCTTACCAGTACCAACACCACCAATTATTAACGCTTTATGACTTATAGCTCCAGGCGTTAGAAGCATTGGTTTGAATATATTAGTTAATGTTTTTAACTCATTCTCCCTATGAGGTAAGGAATTAGGTAGGTACTCCGGATATAACTTCTCCTTACTCTTAAACAGTGATATCCTATTTAATTCACTTTCAATAATGTTACGGATATCACTCAACACTTTCACCTAACTCCATTTAAATCTACTAAGTAATACTATATTAAGCTAACGTAGCTACTACAACTAATGTGCGATGTTAGTCAAGTAATACGTAAAGTTAAGTAAGTTTAGACTTAAAACACTTACTTTAATACCTTCACGTAATTACTTCCTAGTTTTTTGAGCCCTACGTCTTTCAGGTTTAGCTGTCTTAGGTGGTGGTTTAGCATATAATGTCTTTATCTCATTAATACGTTCTTCTAACGCCTTCTTCAACTTATCAGCTATAAACCTACCTGTGAAGTAGTCAGCTTTAGCAGCTATCGCTAATTTAGTAGCTAATGACCTAGCTATCTTACCTCTCTGCCATCTAGGTGCTTTATGTATCTCAGGATATTGGAATATGACTCCATGTTTAGGTGGTTTACCACCAGTCCTTAAAGCCCTGAAGAGGGCTTTCTCAGCACCTAGTACCTGTATAGTACTGGCAGGTAGTTTAGCTAGGGTTTCTAGACTACCTGCTAGGCTTAAGAGCCTAGCCCCTAATAGAGGCCCTACTAACTCTGTAATGTTTGGAGCTACTTCCTTCATGAGTGAGCTGAGGTACTGGGTAAGACCATCACGTAAGTTATTAAGTTCTAACATTATATTAGCTAAGGTCTGAATAGGTTCTATATCATACTCTGATAACTCAGCACCTAAGCTTCTTTCAGCAGCACTAATTATTCGTTTCGCCCTTCCTTCACTAAATCCTAACTTCCTTAAACTTTTCTCATTTATATCCTCCCTACTACCTATCTCTGATACAATCCTAGCGTAATCTACATGTTCTTTAACTAGGTCATCAAGTTCTGGGAAGTGTATACTGTACCACTCCCTAAGTCTTGAAGCGAATAAATTAAACACCTTATCTATATCGTCTATAGCTCTGATTGCCTGAATAGCTAGTAAGTCCCTCTTCTGAGCTACAACTCTCAACTTACTCCTAGTTACTGCTAATGCAAGCATATGTACGAAGTTCTTATACTCTTCACTAGAGGATATGAAGCCCGACTCAACAGCATATTTAGGTAACTCACTCCTAAACCTTAAAATTACATCATCACCGAACTGTAAGGTGGTTTTCAATCCTAACTCGTTTAAGTACTTAGCATAACCTTCAGTCTCTACAACAACTTCTAAGTCTTTCCCGTAGGTAGTTATTAAATCATTAACTAGCTTCTTAAACTCCTCGGTAGGTACATCATTTTCAATACTTAAAGACCTCTCAACCAACTTATTTATATCATTAGGTGCTACTACCTTAAGGACTACATTACCATTCTCATCTACGGCGAATGCACCTATAGCCGTATCAGTAAGGAATAACCTCATCACTTCAACACCTTTGATTAAACTAGTTTAAAAATTTAAAAATATGTCTTAAGTAATTACTCATTAAATCTTATATATACTTTCAAAATATCTAACTTAGGTGTGTAGATGCCAACTCACGGCTCAATGACTAAGGCTGGTAAGGTTCGGAGTGCAACCCCTAAAATCCCTCCTAAACCTAAGAGGAATTTAGTTCCTAGGGTTAGGAATAGGAGGGAGTTTTGGATAAGGAAGAGGAAGGAGAGTGGATTACCAGTACCAACTGTTGTACCACCATCTTCTGTGCCTAGGAAAAAGAAGTAATAGTTTTTAAATCTATAATGATTTAGGTGGTAATACGTTACCTAATTTAAGACCTGGTGACTTAGTAAGGATTATAAAGGGTAATCAAGTCATAGAAGGAGTTTTAATGCCCTCAACAGAGTTTTCTAGAGAGGGTATAGTAATTTTAAAACTGTCTAACGGGTATAACGTAGGTATATCGATTAAAGATGCGTATGTTGAGGTTGTTAAGGAAGGATATGTTAAGACCTATACTGAAGAAGGTGGGGGTACCTCAACTTACGTCAGAGGTTCTTCAGATAGTTTAATCTCTATAGTGAGTACTGGGGGTACTATAGTTAGTAGGGTTGAGTATGAAACAGGTGCTGTTAAACCAGCATTAACAGCTGAGGACTTAATAGACTTCATCCCAGAACTTAAGGATTTAGGTAGTATTGAAGTCATAGACTTATATAGGATTTTAAGTGAGAACATGACCCCTAAGCATTGGTCATCGATAGCTGAGGTTGTAGGGAAGAAGATCTTAAGTGATGTTGATGGTGTTGTAGTAGCTCACGGAACTGATACTATGTCATATACAGCTTCAGCCCTAGCTTTCGCGTTAAGAAATCTCCCGCAGCCTGTAGTGTTAGTTGGTTCTCAAAGAAGTAGTGATAGGCCTAGTTCAGATTCAGCATTGAATCTACTAGCTGCAGTTATAACTTCTCTTAACGCACCCTTTGGTGAGGTTGTAGTTGCTATGCATGGAACTATCTCAGATAATTACGTATTAGTCCATAGAGGTGTTAAGGTTAGGAAGATACATTCGAGTAGGAGGGATGCGTTTCAATCAATAAATGATATACCTTTAGCTAAGGTCATTTTTCCAGATAAGAGATTTATAATGATCAATAACAGGTTCTTAAGTAGGTGTAGAAAGGATGAATTAATATTAATGCCTAAGTTTGAGGAGAAGGTATCTATAGTTAAGGCATACCCAGGTATAGATCCGGAGATTATAGACTTCTTAGTCGACAGGAGGTTTAAGGGTATAGTGATTGAGGGTACAGGTCTAGGACACGTAAATGATAGTTGTATAGAGTCTTTAAGGAGGGCTGTTGAGGAAGGTGTGGTTGTAGTGATGACTACTCAAACAATATTTGGTAGAGTTAATATGAACGTCTATACTACAGGTAGGAAACTCTTACTAAGTGGTGTATTACCAGGGTCTGATATGTTGGCTGAGACAGCTTATGTTAAACTCTCATGGTTATTAGCTAATTTTAATGACTTAGATAGTGTTAAGAAATTGTTTACGAAGAATATGGTCTACGAAATTAATGAAGTTCATGAGGATTACCTATACCCTAGGTGGTATCATGGAGATCAACTATGAGGAGTTAGGTCTTCGGGTAGGTTTAGAAATTCATCAACAACTAGATACTGCTAGTAAGTTATTCTGTAGTTGCCCTACTAAACTCTTTGAGGGTTCTGAGGAAGGTGTTACTAGGATTGAGAGGTATTTAAGGATAGCTAAGAGTGAGACTGGGGAGATAGACCCTGCAGCAATTTATGAATATATGAAGGGGAGGAAGATAATTTATCTAGTACCTAGGGGGCATGTATGTAATGTAGAATTAGATGAAGAACCACCTCATGAATTGAATAGAGAGGCTTTAACTGTAGCTATAGGTATTGCCTTAGGGTTTAAGTCTAAGATAGTTGATGAAGTCCACGTAATGAGGAAGATAGTTGTTGACGGTTCTAACACTACAGGTTTTCAGAGGACTGCTATTATAGCGTTAGGAGGTGAGGTGTTAGACGATGAAGGTGTTGTAAGGATTCAAACAATATGTTTAGAGGAAGATGCTGCTAGGAAGGTAGGAGAAGTAGACAGTGCAGTAGTTTATAACTTGGATAGGTTGGGCATACCGTTAATTGAGATCTCTACAGCACCTGATATTAGATCCCCTGAACAGACTCTTAGAGTAGCTTCTAAGATAGGCATTATGTTAAGACTTACTGGTAAGGTTAAGAGAGGGTTAGGAACTATTAGACAAGACTTAAACATATCGATTAAAGGAGGTACTAAGATAGAGATTAAAGGTGTTCAGAGACTAGAGTTACTTCCTAAGATTGTAGAGTATGAAGTTATGAGGCAATTAAAACTTCTAGAGATTAGGGATGAATTAATTAAGAGAGGGGTTAGGAAGGAGGACATAACCTCCAACATCTACGACGTTACAGAGGTATTCAGAGATACTAAGAGTAAGTTAATAAGGGATAAGTTAAGAGCAGGCTGTAAAGTCTACGCATGTGTTTTAAAGAAGTTTAAGGGATTACTTAAGGTTGAGGTACAACCCGGTAGGAGATTCGGGACTGAACTAGCTGACTATGCTCGTGAGTGGGGAGGTGTTTCAGGGATAATACATACTGATGAACTCCCAGGATATGGTATTAGTGATGCTGAGGTCCATAACTTATTTAAGTTTTTAAATGTTGATGAGGGGGAGGATGTTATAGTAATTACTGTAGGTACTGAGGATAGATGTACTAGAGCTTTAAAAGCAGTTATTGATAGGGCTAGAGATGCTTTATCAGGGATTCCTAAAGAGACTAGAGTAGCTAATGAAGACGGTACTACTAGATATATGAGGCCTCAACCAGGTGCTGCTAGGATGTATCCAGAGACGGACATACCTCCAATAACGATAGATAGTAGGATAATTAATGAAGCACTTAAGTACGTCCCGAAAGACCCTAACACAGTATATGAGGAGTTAATCAGTAAATACTCTTTAAGTCCTGAAATAAGTAAACAGTTGATTAGGAGTCCCTACTTCATATACTTCTACGACTTAGTGAGGGAGTTAAGTGATGAGGAGTTAACCCCTCAATATATAGCATCATTACTAACCATACACCTAAGGAGTCTTAAATCTGAAGGAGTACCTACAGAGAATATAAGTATTGAAGTCATTAAAGATGTATTAAGTACCTTAAAACGTGGTGAGATATCTAAAGACGGAGTCATCCAGATATTGAAGGAATACGCTTTAGACCCTAGAAAACCTATTGAGGAGTTAATTAAGAAGTATTCGAAGGTAGATGTTAATGAAGTAATTAAGATAGTAAGTAAGATAATAGAGTCAAACCGTGAAGAACTCATTAAGAGAAAAGATAAAGCTTTTAACATTGTTATGGGGTTAGCTATGAAGGAGCTACGTTATAGGGTGGATGGCAGAATAGTTGCTGATGTAGTTAGGAACTTAATTAGGGACTTAGGTCAGGGTTAGTACTTAGTGTCTCTCTAATAAATAAATTACGCCTCAATAGTGAGGAAGAGTTTCTTAACATCATTTAAGAATTCACATTCCCTAATAAGAGTCTTATACAGTCTACGTATATGTACTTCACTAATACCTAACTCACTACTTAACTTCTTAACATCTAAGCCCTTATCCATGACTATATCTAACGCTATCTTAGCTAATGCTACTTTAGCTCTATCAGTTCTTGAAGTTAGTTTAGGGTAATTCTTCATCAAATCTAAAACTAATTTAATAGGTTCCCTATCCATAAACTTACTTACATCTACATTAGGTCTCTTAAACACTTTTACTAATGGTGTGGATCCTGAGATATACTTCATAAATACCTCATTATCCACTATCAAACCATGCCTAGAAGCTACCTTAGTAAGTTTTAAATATGTACTTGTATACTTACTCATACCCTGTACCTGATGTGTATTTCTTAATTTTTTAACCTGCTTACTATCCTCTTGACTAGTGTTTATATTGTAATAGTATATCACATCTAGTACAGTACCGCAATCACCACATACTATACACCCACGTTCGTAATCCCATACAACATTCGTTGAATGGCAATACGTACATAACATGGTACTTACCATGTAGTTGACGACTATGACATCTTAATAACGTGGCTGTAGTATTATACCTGTGGGTGTGTGAGTTGGGTGTAAGTAATCTACGTGTAGGTTTCTTAGTAAATCCTATAGCTGGTATGGGTGGTAGTGTAGGTTTGAAAGGTACTGACGGAGACCTCCTCTATGAGGCTTTAAGGAGGGGGAGTAAACCTGTAGCACCGTATAGAGCTCTTAGATTTCTTAAGAGGCTTAAGGAATTAACTAATGATGTATCATTAGTTATCCCACCTAAGAATATGGGTTTAGATTACGTAAGGAGTTTCTTCACATCATATCATCTACTAGATGTTGATGTAGGGGATACTACATCGAGGGAGGATACTTTAAATACGTGTAAGTTGATGATGGAGGAGGGTGTTGACCTAATAGTCTTTGTAGGAGGTGATGGCACAGCTAGAGATGTCTATAACGTAGTTAGGACATCCATACCAATACTTGGTGTACCATCAGGTGTTAAGATGTATTCAGGAGTTTTTGCTTCAAGTCCTGAAGCAGCTGCTGAAGTAGTTTCACTATATGTTAAGGGTGTAGCGAGTATAGAGTTAGGTGAGATAGCAGATGTTGATGAATCATGCTTAAGCAGTGATGTGTTGAAGGTTAGGATTTACGGTATAGCTAAGGTACCTTACGTAAAAGACCTCATAGTACCTTCTAAAGACTTCAGCAGTAGTGATGAGCTTGATAAGGAGGAAGTCGCTGAATATGTAGTTTCAAATATAATCAGACCTAACACCCTCTACATATTAGGTCCTGGAACGACTATTAAAGCAATAGCTGATAAATTAGGTATTAATAAGACGTTGTTAGGTGTTGATGCGGTATATAATGGAGAATTAGTTGGTAAGGACTTAAGTGAACATCAGATACTAGAGTTATTGAAGATGTACAGCCCTGCTAAGATTATAGTAACACCGATTGGTAGGCAAGGCTTCATATTTGGTAGGGGTAATCAGCAAATCTCGGCTAGGGTTATAAGGACTGTTGGGAAATCTAATATAGTCGTAGTAGCAACTCGTAGTAAGATGATTGGGTTGAAAGCCTTAAGAGTAGATACAGGAGATATAGAGTTAGATAAAGAACTTGAGGGTTATATAAGAGTTATTACAGGGTTTAATGAGGAATATATTGTTAGAGTTGTTAGTTTTAGTTAACATCAACGTTATTTCTTCTGTAACCTTCCTAAGAATTTATAAGTAGGACATCTAGTTAGTGGGTGGTTTGCAAGTCCTTGATCAAGTCTAGTTACTGAGGTGTTCTCAGGTGTTTTCTTCAGTTTTGAAGGATCTTTATACGCAATATCGATAAGTTCTTTATAAGTCCTAGCATAGAACTCTATATTATCTCTAGTCTCGGTTTCAGTGAATTCTATCATATGAGCTTCCTTAACTATCTGTGGGAAGTATATTGTTGGGGCGTAAACACCTCTATCTATTAACGCTTTAGCTATATCCTCAGCATTAATCCCTGTATCTCTTAGTAACTCCTCAAAACTTATAACTACCTCATGCTTTCTAAACCTCCCCTTACCGTAAGGTATTGAAATACCTTTAACACCCTCAATCAACTTTATAAAGTAGTTAGTGTTTAATACAGCTATCTCACTAACCTCACGTATCTTAGGACCTAAAGCTAATATGTATATGAATGCCTTAACTAACGGTACTACATTACCGTAGAATTGGGATACCCTCCCTATACTCCTACACCTGTTATAGTTAAGGAAGTACTTCCTACCGTCGAAACCTACCGTAGGTATTGGTAAGTAGTCAACTAATTCCCCCTTAACACATGTAACACCAGCTCCAGGTCCTCCACCCCCATGAGGAGCTCCGAAAGTCTTATGTATGTTTAGATGGACTATATCAAACCCCATATCACCAGGTCTTACAATACCTACGATCCCGTTTAGATTCGCACCGTCGTAGTATAAGAGCCCACCTACCTTATGAACCTCCTTAGATATCTCAACAATCCTACTCTCAAATATACCTAATGTGTTAGGATTTGTAAGCATGATACCGGCAGTCCTACTACTTAAAACGCTCTTAAGTGCGTCGAAATCTACTTCACCTGATTCTGAAGTAGGTACCCTAACAACTTTAAACCCTGCCATAGCAGCACTTGCTGGATTACTTCCATGAGCTGCATCAGGTATTATCATCTCATCCCTAAACCCCTCACCCCTGTCTAGATGATACTTCTTAATCATTAAAGCACCTGTGAATTCCCCGGAAGCACCTGCAGGTGGTTGTAGACAGCACTCATCCATACCTGTTAACTCTGCTAACCACCTCTGAAGTAAGTACATAATCTGTAGTATGCCTTGGACTGTCTCCTCATCTTGATATGGGTGTAAGTCAGTTACGGATTCATCATTAGCTAACTCCTCACAGATCTTAGGGTTATACTTCATCGTACAAGACCCTAAGGGTACAGGACCTAAGTCAACACCGTAGCTCATCTGACTTAACCTAATGTAATGTCTGACAACTTCAACTTCGGATAAGTTCGGGATTTGCGGTCCTTCAGATCTGATGATATTTTTAGGTAGTATACTTAGTAAGTCACCTACTTCTCTCCTAAACTCCTCATCATCTCCTACAATGAATGTAGGTTTATCATAACTGCTTAACTCGAATAGGAGCTTCTCATCCCAGGAAGCTTGCCGCCACTTCATAAATTCTTTAACACCTCCTTAATACTCGATACTAGTAGGTCTATATCGGATTTAGTATGTAATTCTGTGAAGCACATTATGCATGACTCACCTAGTTCCGGGTATTGATTACCTATATACCTACCACCCATTATACCCTTCTTCAGCAATTCCTTATGTAGGCCCATATAACTACCCTTCTTGAGGGTTAAGGTAATCTCCCTGAAGTACCTACCCCTCTCAAAAGACGGTACCTTAACATCCTCAATCTCTGATAACTTCTTAATAGCGTAGTAAGTCCTTAACAGTATTGACTCACCTAACCTCTTAAGACCTTCAGAACCAAGTAATGCTATATAGATAGCAGAAGCTAAAGCCATTAAAGAACTATTAGTCGTTATATTTGAAGTAGCTCTTTCCCTCCTTATATGTTGCTCTCTAGTCTGTAATATCATAGTGAATCCTAACTTACCGGTTGAGTCTAACGTAGCACCTATCAACCTACCAGGTAGTTGATTAATTAGTTTTTCATCCTTAATACCTAAAATACCTGCTGAAGGTCCTCCAAAGTTCATACCTAAACCTAAAGATTGGGCATCACCTACAACTATATCAGCACCTAACTTGCCGGGGGCTTCTAATATACCTAATGATATAGGTAAGGAGTTAACTATAGCTATAGCACCATACTTATGGGTGATGTCAATGACCTCCTTTAGGTAAAGTTCTATACACCCGAAGTAATTAGGGGTTTCAACATATACTGCTGTAACATCACCTTCTTTAAGTTTAGACTCAAGATCATTAACATCTACACATCCATTTAAGGGATCGTAAGCTACCCTCTTAATCTCTACGCCAGTACCTAAAGACCAAGTCTTAATAACTTCGTAAGTTTCTGGATTAACGTTATACGGTATTAAAACGACTTTCTTCTTATTAACCCTCATAGCCATCCTCACAGCTTCAGCAGCAGCTGTACTACCATTATACATAGAAGCATTAACTACTTCAACACCGTAGAGTTCAGCTATCAAACTTTGATACTCAAACAATGCTTGTAGTATACCTTGTGAAATTTCCGGCTGATAAGGTGTGTATGCTGTATAGAACTCACTCCTGCTAATGATAAACTTAATTACTGATGGGACATAATGAGCACAGATACCGCCACCAGTGAATGGTGGTGGGTTACGAAACACCTTATTCTTAGATATTATCTCCTTAAAATAACGCTTAATTTCAAACTCGTTTAAAGGCCTTCCTAGACCTATATTCAATTCCCTATTAATTATTAGGTCTCTAGGTACGTCATTGAATAGTTCTAAAATGTCGTTAATACCTATAGCCCTCATTAAATCCTTCTTAATATTTACTGATGAGTTAGGTATCCATGGATGAGGCATTTTCAATCATTTAAATTATGAGTTTAGGGTTTAAGAATATTCAGAACTTATTAGTATTAGTGATAAGATGTTGGAAACACCATTAGTTAATGTAGAAAAAAGTTATAATGCTAACTTAGGGAGTTTCGCTGGTTGGATAACTCCTCTGGATTTTGGTGACCCATTAAGTGAGTGTAGGAATGTTAGGAATAGTGTTGGGGTGTTTGATATTAGTCATATGGGTAGGATATTGATTAAGGGTGGTAGAGCCTATGAATTCCTCCAGAAATTAGTTACTAGAGATTTAAGTAAGTTAAGACCTGGTGAGATGGGAGGTCCTGCCTTAATCCTTAATGAATTTGGAGGTATTAAGGATGATGTAATGATTTATAAGTTAAGTGATTATGAGTGGTTAATGGTATGTAATGCTGTTAATAGGGAGAAGGATATTAACTGGATGTTAAGTATGAGGGATAAGTTAGGGTTCTCAAGTAGCGATGTAGTTTTCGAGGACTTAACAACTACTTCAGTGTTGATAGCTGTTCAAGGGCCTAAATCCCGTGATGTTTTAGAGTCTTTAGGTGTTGAAGGACTTAAAGACCTTAAACTCCTCAACTTCATAACTAACGTAAAAATCGGTACGGCTAAAGCATTCTTATTAAGTCGTAGTGGTTGGACTGGTGAGGAGGTTAGGTCTTACGGGTTTGAGATATGGACTGATATACCTAATGGTATTGAGGTATATAGGACTTTAATCGGTAGTGGTGTTAGGCCTTGCGGTTTAGTAGCACGTGACATACTTAGGATTGAGATGGGTTATGTCCTCTACGGTAATGACATTAACGAAGATGTGAATCCTATAGAGGCTAGGTATTGGATAGCTCTTACTAGAGGTAAAGATGACTGTATAGGCTGCGATAAGGTGTGGGAGGCGTACAGAGGAGGTGTTAGTAAGTTTAGAGTAGGGTTTAAGTTGAAGAAGGGTATTAAGTTAATACCTCGTTACGGCTATAAAATACTAGCTGGTGAAGAGGTAGTCGGTGAAGTCACTAGCGGTGCTTACTCACCAACAATTGATAGAGCTATTGGGATGGGTTATATAAAAGCATCACACACCTACTTAGGATTTAATCTAGAGTTAGTAGTTAGGGGTAAGAAGTATGAAGTTAAAATAAGTGATTTCCCACTTATATAGTGGTGTTAGTATGAGTGAGAACTACATAACTGTTAAAACATCTCTAGGTGAGTATTTAATCAAGGTAAGTCCTGAAATAAGGTATACAGAGAGTGATGAGTGGGTTAAGATATCTGGTAATATAGCATTAATAGGAGTAACTGATTATGCGCAGAAGAAGTTGAGGGAGGTAATAAATGTTGAGTTACCTGAAGTGGGGAGGTATGTGAGGAGAGGTGAGAGTATAGCTGTTATAGAGTCCGTTAAAGCTGTAAGTGATGTTTACGCACCATTAAGTGGTAAGGTATTAGAGGTTAATAACGAATTATCAATCCATCCAGAACTAATTAATAAAGACCCCTACGGTAGTGGGTGGATAGTTAAGATTGAACTAACTAAACCTGAGGAAGTACAATCGTTAATGACTCCTGAAGGTTACGCGAATAAGATTAGAAATAGTGAACAATGATGAGATTAAAACTGCCGCCTAGGGTTAAGGTATTAGAAGCTCTAGGCTCTATAGCTGATGGTAGGGTTAGAGTAATTAACGATTCTGAAGCAGAGGTAACATCATCTACAGGAGATAGGGTATATAAGGTATTAGTCGATGTAAAGTCAAATAAAGTATTCAGTAACGATAATGGAACTTACTACAGGAATTATGTCGGTTACCCCATAATAGCTTTCTTAATGGTTAAGGGTATACTACCCTATGATGATAAACTTGCTAATACTTTAAAAGGTATTAACTGGCGTAAGATTAATGAAACATATAAAAACTATTCATTAGTTGAAAACCATGTAAAAGACTTACTTAAGAGTAAGAACTTCAGTGCTGAGTACGTTGATAAATTCATTGATGAAGTACTTAAGAAGCTAAAGTCATTACCGTTATATAAGATAAGTGATAATTAGTTAGTCAGTGATGAATGCTTGTGAGTATCATGAGAAGACATGTAGTAATAAAGGGTGGTTACTCATTAATTATGGAAATCTTCTCACCATATAGACGTAGAATTTATGAGTATAACTCACTAATAAGGGAGAGTGGATACTACTTAAAACCCATACACTTGGTTGTGAAGAAGGACGTCAACAGTAAATATAAATACTTATACTTTGGTAGATATTGGTACAGACTCATTAAGGCATCTAATGGGAGGATTAGATGGATATATGTAGGTAGGGAAAAACCTGATCCTAACCTACCAGAACCCCCTATAAACCCTCTTGAAGGTTTAAAAATAATAGTCATAAACGAGAATGATGTAATAGTTGATGAATACGTGTATAATACTTTAGTAAGTATGTTTCCTAATTTGAAAGGACATAACGTAGCAAGAGAATAAAGTTAACTTTAATTTTAAGATAATAAATACTATATATTGAGGAAGTCTGTAAATTGGGAAATTGATAATTTGAGTACTTCCTAAGTGCTTATAATCCTTACAAATTCTTTAAGAGCTTCTATCATGACATCTACCTCCTCTATAGTGTTGTATATGTAGAAACTAGCTCTGACCGTACCTGAGCTAGCACCTATATAGTCGTGTAGTGGTTGTGCGCAGTGGTAACCACTTCTAACAGCTATATTGTAAGTGTCTAAGAAGGTAGCTACGACGTTAGGGTCTGAACCAATAATGTTGTATGAGATTATACCACCTCTATCCTCAGTCTTCAGAGGTCCGTAAATAACTACTTTATTACTTAATGATTCATCTTCTTTCACCCTATTAATGAAGTGTTCTACTAATCTCTTCTCATGTGAGGCAACGTTATCCATACCTAACTTACTTAAGTACCTAATCGCTTCAGCTAGACCTACAGCACCGGCTATGTTAGGGGTTCCTGCTTCTAAACTCCAAGGAAGGTTTAAGAACTTAATAATGAACTTACCATCTACGTACTTTACAGTCTCTACAGTTCCACCACCTACGAACACCGGTTTCAGATCTTCTTGTACTTCCTTCCTCACGTAGAGAACACCTATTCCGGTGGGTCCTAACATCTTATGACCGCTAAACGCTATGAAGTCGACATCTAGGTCAGTAACTGATACCGGTATGTGGGGGACACTCTGAGCACAATCTACTACTAATAATGCGTTATTCTCATGAGCTATCTTAGATATCCTCTTTATATCTACTATAGTTCCTAAGACGTTACTCATATGTGTTATAGCTATGACCTTAGTTTTACTATCTACTAAGTTCGATAGTGATTCATAATCTAAGGTGTAGTCATTCTTCAGACCTACAACTCTTAATTCAAAACCTCTTATGTTAGAGAGGAAAATCCACGGGAGTAAATTACTGTGATGCTCCATTATAGAGACTACTACATTATCATCCTTATTAAGTTTTAAACCTAACATATACGCTATCATGTTTAATGAGTGTGTAGCACCACTAGTGAATACTATCTCCTCTAAATACCTAGCATTGATGAATTTCCTAACCTCATCATGAGCTTCCTCATATAATTTAGTAGCCTCTATAGAGAGTTTATGTACACCTCTATGCACATTACTGTTACTGAATTCGTAGAAGTTCTTAACAGCATTTATAACCTGTAGAGGCTTATGCGTAGTAGCTGCATTATCAAAGTATATCACCCCCCTCTTAAGTATTGGAAAATCCTCTCTAACCCTCCAAACATCTAACAATGAATCACCCCAGTAGATATACACTTCAATAATAATTAAGTTATTGATATCTTAGCAATCAATCATCACATGTTACAATTAGGGAAAGTAGGTTAAACATCATGTATTGAATTAAACAATAGTTAAGTATCAATCACATACTAGATCTTATTAATGACGTAGTTTAAGAATTTAGTGGATGTGATGAGGAGTTCCGGACCTGATTAATGAAGAGCCGTGTGAGAGCTGAGTACTACATCTTAATCCTTAACCACCCTTCTTAACTACTATATGTGTTATCTCATCTCTGATGAGAACTACTATAAAAACTCCTAGTGGTTCACGATCAACACCTATAGTTAATTTAGAAGTTGTTAGTGGGGGGATTATATAGGAATCTTCAGTTTTTACTATATGATAACTCCCGTTAGGAAAGAGTATAATGTATCCAGTCATTAGTAACGGTTCGGGTAGTCCATTCATTAAATTAATTACTAACGTTCCGTTAGGATAGTATATGTAGTAACCCTCCGTCAAATGTATAACCATACTACGTAGCGTTTGTTTATTACTGATCATCGAATTTATGTTCATGTACTCGTTCATGAGGTTAAGAATGTTATATGTAGTTGATGCGAAAACTACTAATGCTATTAAAATAAGTATCAAGCCTACTACACCACTTAACCCTCTACTCATATACATAACCATATATGACTTCCTCACCACCCTCGTAAACAACCTTAACTTTAAAGACTGAATCCCTAGGTAGTTGTATGGGTGATTTCAACGTTACTACTCTTATCTCTAGAGGTTCTAAAGTTATTGAGGAGTTCTCTGCAGGTACGTCATTAATGTAAATAATTAATACCTTCAACTCAGTAATACCGTTAGCTAAGGCTAACTTAACCTCATTATTCGTAGAATTACCAGTAGCAAACACTACATCTAATGATTTAATTAGCTCAACATTCCTCCTCTCAACATCAGACTTAATTAATGTGTAGAGTCTATCAGATACATCACTAATATAACTTATGATAAAAGCCCCTATAGCTAGTGTTATGAGTAGCATCAACAACGCTGATATCAATTCACTAACTCCTAATTCTAAATTAGTAGGTGATTGCCTCCTTCCTATCATGATAGTACTACATTAAACCTACATATAACAGTATTTAAACGTTAATTATGTTTACATTACTACTTATTAGTTCCTTTAATGATTTCTTGATGAAGGCTTCAGAACACCAGCGATAACGACTGCATGAGATTATATGAACCTTCTCATATATGGTTAACAATTTCCTTACATACCTTCTCAACCTGTTAGCAAATATTAGTAAGATATCTCTATCAACATCTTCAGGTATTTTAAATTGTGAGTAGGGGTACGTATCTGATAATACCATAGGAATTAATGTGAAGAATGGTATGTAGAAGTATGCGTCATCGATAGTCACGTTAAACTTAGCTAAGGAGTCTTTAACGAAGTCTTCATAATTCTCTTCAGTGATTCTAGGGATTAGAAGTGCTGTTCTTCCACTACCTCCCCGTATATCTATATACCTGTTAAGGTAATCCTCATGCCTTATTAACTCAGGTCTTGATAGGGAGGTGGTCTCGTAAAGGAATAATGCATGAGCATCACCACGTACTCTAGGGTCTAATAACTCTATTAATTTGGATATGTCCTTACGTCTAAATAACGTAAGTAAGTATCTTAACGATGGATGACTCCTAGCCCTCTCCTCAAGTAATTCCCAAAGCCTACCCTCCCTTATAGCTACTTTAACTTTCTTAATCTCCCTTAGGATCACGTATAGATTATGTAGTGCTAGATTACGTATTCTCTCCTCATTACTTAACTCAAGTAATGACTTAACATCATATTTACTACATATGGGGCATTCACATGGTAGGTAATCAAGGTCTTCAAGCTTATACGTTATCCTCTCAGTGATGTATCGACCATCTCTAGCGTATAAGATATATGATGCAGAATCAAACATATCCACCCCTAAAGCGACTATAAAAGGTATTATCATCGGGTGTCCAGCACCGAATAAATGAACAGGTTTATCTATAGGTAAGACCTTCTTAACAGTTAAGACCATTTCAATAACTTTAGAGTACTCATACTTCTCCATAAGTAGTACTGGACTTCCAATAGCATATATTGAAAACCCCTCTAACTCCTTACTCATTAACGCACTCTTCCTTAAGAGTCTTAAATGTATACCGCCTTGAACTGGTAGAACCCATAACGTTTTACTACGTCCTACTATATCCAACACCATCTTAGCCCTCCTTAACGTCTCCTCAACACTATACAGAGCCTCCTCATAGGTAGCATCATCTCTAGTAGGTATATCAGCTATTACAGCTATATCACTCCCTATAGCATCCTGAAACTTAACAATTTCTACAGGGTCTATATGAACACTCCGTCGCCCATAACGTAATAGTTGATACGCTCCTGAGTCAGTCATCACAACACCGTCAAATCCTAAGAACTTATGTATTTCCTGAATACCCCCTACTGATCTCTTGATAATATACGCATTAGTTATTAACTGTGTAAAACCTAAATCCTTCAGTAAACTTACTGGTACTTCCTTGAATTGTTTTAAAGGATTAATAACTGGGAAGAAAGCTGGTGTCTCTATAGTTCCGCTTTTAGTGACTAGTTTACCTATCCTTCCTCCTAAGTCCTTATCCTTAACCTCAAAGACCACCCTATACCCTCTTCTTCTTCATATCCACATACTCCTGGTAGAGGCTATACAGCTTAGAAGCTAACGGTCCTGAACCCTCAACACCATTCTCACTAACTTTATACTTATCATAGACTATAACTAGGTTTGCCTCTCTAACAACCTTGACAGACCCTGGTGGTAGGTTAAGCTTAGATGATATATATGAAGAGAATTCGTTGGGGTCAAAGAGAGGTTGACTCCTAACTAATATCTCCGATATCCTATCACCATGTATAATAACCCTATAGTAGATATTACCGTCACTATCCTTAGCATCACCTAATACTAGATGTAAGGTTAACCTATCACTAACATCTACTCCGAGTAGGGTCCCCTCATATAATCTACCATCAACTAACTTAACACTTACATACCTATCAACTAAGTTAGTTATCTCATTAACCAACCTTTTAGTTGTATTTGAGGTACTCATCCTATATACCTAACACCATAAACTTCTAAATATTTTTAAACTTATGACTAACTACTTAAGTACTTCGAGTTTAAAATAAACCTCATCCATATAGTCGAAGAGGTCAAGTATAGACTTAAGCTTAGATTCTATCACTAGTAGAAAACCCCATAAAGATATCAATAACTTATTAATATTTTCCTCATACTTCTTAGCTATAACATAACCTTTTATAACTAAATCTACACCTTCCTTAAAATTAGGCATACTTTTAGAGATTGTTATCTTAACCTTATCGTTAAGGTCGAAGATCTTTAGCATTTTATGTATATCGAAAACTGTCTTGATATCAGGGTTCTCAATAGTTATTATGTATATATGGGGTATTAATGACTTATCAACGCTTTTAACTACACCTTCATATGTGATGTAACTCATACCTACGTCAACACTCATACATAACACTAATACGTCAGTATATCTGAGAGCTTATAACGTTATAGGTTTCAAACGCTTTAAATAATTCCCTTATATAGTGGTGGGTAGGTATTGATAAGACGTAGTAGTGTTAAGGATGGGGACTTCATATGTTTAGAGTTAGTCAGTAGTAAGAGTAAGGATGTTGCTAGGGTAAATATCCTGGATGCTGTGAAAGCCTTACTGAGGATGTGTAGTGATGCTCGTTTAGATATAGTTACTACTATTACCAAGCATGGCTATAGGTCTGTAATAAGGCTGAGTTCGGAGGATATCATAAGATGTAAAAACGTTTTTAAAACTCTCCTAACAGCGTTACTTCCTGATGAGGTGATGATTAACGAGGTTAGTTGTAATGAGGCTGTAGTTGATAAAGTCCCTTTATACGTAGGTTTAAGCAAGTAAGAAGTTGCTTACTTGATTTAGAATTAGTGGTTAATTATAGACCGGTTATTAATAATGGTAATGATGTGGTATATTTAGGGTTTATTGATGATGGGTATGGAGTGTTAGGTATACCTGTTAAAGACTTCCTAAGACATACATTGATAGTAGGGTCTACAGGCTCTGGGAAGACTACTACTGCAGCAGTTATAGCTTCTCAATTAGTAAATTATGGTTATGTAGTAGTTATTGATTGGAATGACGAGTATCTGAACGTAGTTAAATCATTAGGTGTTAAAACGAATGTAGTTAGAGATGATATTAAAATCCCAATAAAGTTCAAGAATTTTGAGGAATTTATAAGTATATTAAATGAAGTTTTAGAATTAAGTGATGCGCAGTCCTACCTACTCTATAAATTCTTAGATGATTATGAAGACAGTAACTTAAGTTTAGATGATTTGATAAGCTATCTAGAGCAAACGTATGTAGAGTCTAAATGGATGGTTGAGACTAAGTCAGCACTGCTGAGGAGGTTGAAAATGATTTATAATTCTAGGACTAAGCACTTCTATGATCTAGACTTAGCTAAGAACTTAAGGTCAAAACTCCAGAATGAGAAAGGATTACACATAGTATCATTACGTAGATTAAGAGATAGTAAGTTAAGGAGACTTGCAGCTTTAACACTAATTAAACTTATAGAGGAGATTAAAGATAATGATTTTAACACTCATAACTATAACTTCATAATCATTGATGAGGCTCATAACGTAATTAACTCATCACTGATAAATAGGTTAGTTGCTGAAGTACGTAAGCTAGGTATAGGACTCATACTAATTACTCAATCTCCATCAAACATAAGTAATAACATACTAACTAACTGTAATGTGAAGATATTACATACTTTAAAGTCGAGTTCTGATATTGAAGTTATGGTTAGGTCTTTAGGTATTAACGAACTACGTGAACTTCTACCTAAGCTTAAGGTTGGTGAGGCATTAATTGATGCACCGTCGTTGAGGGAGGTAATTAAGGTTAGAATTTCTAGACTTGAGTGATTAACGGGAGTAACTCATTAACTAAGTCCTCTCTTTCAAGCCAGTTAACCTTCACCTCACACTCTCTAACCCCATTAATTATCTTAATAACCTCATCAACAACACTATCTACGTCCTTACCAGTAGTATCTACCTCACAAACCTTACCAACACCATGTTCTTCTAAAGCATTCATTGTTGAAACTCCTAGTAACTCAGCTTCTACATTATCTCTTAACTTCCTACCACTCCATCCCCTACTTACTAACCTATTGTAGAGTTCCTTAGGATTTAACCTAAGTACTATTATCTTATTTATAAATCTATCCTCGACAATCTCACCGTAATGGCTATCTATAACTATAGGACGGCTACAGTTATTAATTATGAATTCATTTAAAGAATTCCTCAACTTAACCTCATCAATAACGTAAGAACTTGTTTCCTCATCATAGTATAGGTAGAGCTTATTAGTTATAACGAACTCACTTAAGTTTAGGTATATACCTTCAAGTAACTTAGCTATTTTTAAAGCAACTACGGTCTTACCAACTCCTGGAGTACCACTTATCACTACTACACATCCTTCCAACTACTCAAACCTCTTACATCATAGTATAATCTAATCTAATATACTGTTTTTACGATGTGGATTATCTTAGACTACAATACTTCATTTGGAGATTCGACTTTTCAGTATTTAACTACATCTAAGTCTATAACTACCTGATATGTTCTAGGACCTACAGACCTAACAATCCTACTGAATATTACTGAGGACTTAATACCAAGTTCATCACATTTACTTAAGTACTTACTCATTACTTCATTAATTACTGACTCTCTACTACTTCCCCTCACGAATTCATATACATGTATTACGCCTCTGTTCCTTAACGCCTTAACAGCTTTTTCAAAGTAGCTATATGCTAGCTCAGGTAACGGCATTAAAATCCTATCTGCTGTATTTATGTAATTCTCTATAACTACCCCAGCATCTCCTAGTATAGGTTCTACAACACCTTCAACATTATTAAGTTTTACGTTCTTAACCATGAATTCGTATGCGTAAGGGTTTATATCTATAGATACTACCTTAGATGGTTTAGCATGTTTAGCTATGATTATTGAGAAAAGTCCTGCACCAGCAAACATATTAATTACGTATTCACTATCCTTAACATTCTTAGCAATCCTTAAGTGTTCGTAGTTTAGTGCTGGGGATATGTAGACTTTAGTTATGTCTATGTAGAATGAACATCCATGCTCTCTATATATAGTAGTACTCCTACACTCCCCAGCTAAGTGAACATAATCCCTAGTTCTGTACATACCACCTACTGATGATACTGAAGCCCAAACAGACTTTACATATTTTAAGTTCTTAAGTAATTCCTCAGCTAATTGTTTTAACATATCAACAGGTATATCCGGAGGTTTCCTAATCACAGCGATATCACCTATAACCTCTACCCTACCCCATAACTTCCTAGCTATTTCCTCACCATACAACTTCCTAGCTAATTCCTTAATGAGTTTCCCACGAGTCATAAATAACGTCTAATTATAATTATTGACTTAGGGTTAAATATAAATGTTTATAAGGTAGAATGAGTACTATATATAGGTGATTTCATGTCTACCTTAAGGTCTGGTTATATAATTGTTGGAGCTTATGCTGATAAAGTTAGGAGGGTAGCATTCGCACAGCTGAAAGATTCTGTTAAGGAGGGTGTTCTGAAGTCTTCTGATATAGCTTACCATGTAGGTCAGCTAAATAGGGTTCTATATAAGATATTAGTTGAGGATTTAAAGTTAGGTAAGGGTGACGTGGTTAGGATCTCTATAGATTATGAGGTGAGGCAGGGTTCGATAGAGTGGAAGTTCGATACCCTGAAGATTGAAGCGTTTAGGAGAATACCTGACGAGGAGGTAGCTAATGTTTTAAGTAAGGTTAGGACTGAAGTGAAGGCTGTTATGGAGGCAGCGATACAGTTCACTATGGAGAAACTTGGTGAGACTGAAGATGGTGATGTAGTGTACGTTATGAAGTTAGGTGATAGGGAAGTCGGTGCATTCATAGCAACACTTGTTGATGAGGATATAGTCTTCGTTAAGAAAGGAGCTGCTATAGAACCTACTCCAATGATTATTGAGAAGTTAAGGATAAGTTGTGAGGGTAAGCCTGTCGATGAGGCAATTAAATCAAATATTGATAAGTTTACCTCAAGTGCTAGGTATGTAGGTTATAGTGAGGCAGCAAAGGTTATAGAGTTAGTTAAGAAGAGAGTAGGTGTTGAGTATAAGGTAGAGAAGTTAGAGGAAGTTGAAGAGTAGTTATCGAATGTAATCCCTTAATATACCCTCAAGCCTATTAGTAGCTTTTTTAATTAAGTCTACCCCAACATTTAAGACTTCATTGCCGTCTAATAATATGTTATCACCAACGATTACAGATTCTATCACTGGATTCCCGTATATGACAGCATTAACTATAGCATCTACAGAGTTAAGTAGCGGCCATCCTGGAGGTCCTGTGAAGTTGTATATGACGATATTAGCTCTCTTACCAACTTCAATACAGTTCATATCGTCTAAACCTATTATTGAGGTGGTACTGTTGGTAGCACTGAATAATATATCTAAACCGTTATGATGAGATCTTAAGAGGGTTTTCAGAACATCGGTTAAGTTATAGGATGGTTCATCACCTATTCCAAGACCTTGGAAAGGCTTCCAGGAATTTAATGTGGTGTATGTTCTAATGATTTTTAAGTCATTTATAACTTCTGTAGGGTCTACAGCTATGATATTATCTAGTCCTATCTTATCAACGACTTTATTCAAACCTTCTAAGTTTTTCAAGTCCTTAATAAAGACTCTACATTTATAACTCTCATATAGGTTTACTACCTCGTCATTAAGTCCCTCCTGCGTGAGGATAGCACCCTTAACTTCCTCAACCCTTCCATGCCACCGTTGCATAATTAACTTAAGTTCGTGGTAGGGGTCATAACCGCCTACGTTGATATCTATTGGTGATGCCAGAATCGTGAATAGGCCGACTTCATGTGCAGCCCTAGCAATATCGTCTAGGTATATGTCTGAGATCATGAGGGTTGTAACACCCTTAAGGAGTAAATCTGTAAAACTCAGTATTGCGGAGTAATACACATCAGTTCTAGAAAGTGTTGATAAGTACTCACGTACTCTATCCTCAGTTAATGACTTTAACACATATCTTAATGGGTATGTAGAAACTCTAGTATAACCTGAGGAAAGACCAGGAACTACTAACCTACCCTTACCTGAAATTAGTAGTTCAGGATATTGTAATTCCTCAGGAACTTCACCACTGCCTACAGCCTTAATAACACCACCATCTATAAATAAGTATCCATTATTTATTACTAACTCATGCTTTGTTGATAGTGTAAGTATTGTAGCGTTAGTTATTAATATCTTAACCACTTCAGATCTTCCTCTTAAATTAAGAGTACCTAAAATTAAATTTCTAAGTTGGTGGACCGGCCGGGATTTGAACCCGGGACCTCTCGGGTGCAAGCCGAGCGCTCTTCCAGGCTGAGCTACCGGCCCCTTAACGTAATTATTTACCGGGATTTATAAGCAGTAATAGATAATGTTAACCGTAGTTTGATATGTTAATGAGATGTAAGAATATAAATTTAATAATGTTAACGGAGTGTAATGTATAGGGTGTTTAATGAGTTTAAAATTTGATGTAGTTAGTATTCCCGTCCCTGAAGGTACTAGCGTAATAGTCGGCCACTCACACTTTATAAAAACTGTTGAAGACCTCTACGAAGCTCTAGTAACATCTACACCTACTATCAAGTTCGGGATAGCTTTCTGTGAAGCTAGTGGTAAGAGGTTGGTAAGGAGTGATGGTAATGACCCACAGTTAATAAAACTTGCTGAGGAAGCAGCACTTAAGGTAGGTGCTGGACATACATTCATAATATACTTAAGTAATGCATGGCCTATAAATGTCTTAAACGCTATTAAGAATGTCCAGGAAGTCGCAACAGTATATGCTGCTACTTCAAACCCTCTACAACTAATAATAGCTGAGACTGAGCAGGGTAGGTCTGTACTTGGGGTTGTCGATGGTTTTAAGACCTTAGGTATTGAAGGTGAGGATGATAAGAAGGAGAGGAAGGAATTTCTAAGACGAATAGGGTATAAGAGATAGTATAGTCATTTAAGTGAATCTCTATCTTTTAAGATCGGTAGGAAATCTAGGTATGAGTGGTAAATTGATTTTATATTAACTTAACAAGATTTCACTAACTACTAGTAATGTTGGATATTCACAAAATACTTATAAATATGTCGACACCTTATTATATGGCATGAATATCAAATGCTTTAAGATATTAGAGTCTGATTTTAAGTATGTAAGTCTTACGACGTTGAAGCTAGTTAAAGAGTTGAAAGTTGATGTAGAGTACGATCTCGTTGAGGTAGGTATTGAAGATCTTATTAGGAAGTTAGACCTTAATGGATGTGACTGTATATATCTGTCATCCTGTGATTCTAACATATGTTCAGAATCTTTCGAATATTTAAGTAAGGTGAAGGGCTTTCAATACTTGATCTCTCCTAGACCAAGTAAGTTGTTAGGATTAGCTATGTTGGTTAAGGCTGATGAGTCTAAAGAGGTTGATGTGTTCTTCGGTTCTCAACTAGGTGTTAAGTATTTAGATGTTGATGTGGGGGAGGTATACGTCTTTGAAGGTAATGTAACTTTGAAGATACCTGATAATTGTTTAGGTGTTCTAGTTAAGACTGATTCAGGTATTAGATTCATACTGCTAGATGATGTAGTTAGTAGTAAAAATGTAAGGAGTTCTAAAAAGGTTAGAAGAAGGAGGAGAAGTAGGAAGTCTAAGAGGAAGTCAAAGAAGAAGAGATAGTAAGGCTTTCTGTACATGTAATCTATTCTCAGCTTGATCCCAAACAACTGACCACTTACCATCAATAACCTCATCAACTACTTCCTCACCTCTTCTTGCTGGAAGACAATGCATGAATATCGCATCCTCTTTAGCTAACTTCATCAGATCTACAGTAACCCTATACCTACTTAAATCAGAAATCCTCTTAGCCCTCTCAGATTCCTGCCCCATACTCACCCACACATCCGTGTAGATAACGTCTGCACCCCTAACAGCTACTTCAGGCTCCCTCACAATCTCTATTAACGACCCATACCTACTACCCTCTTCCTCAGCTATTCTTAAAATCTCCTTCTTAGGTTCGTAACCTGGGGGCGTAGCTATTGATATGTTTATACCTAATTTAGCACATGCTAGAAGTAGTGAGTGGAGTACGTTGTCGGAGCCGTCACCGACAAACGCTAACTTAATACCTTCTAACTTACCCTTCTTCTCCCAAATAGTTAGTACGTCGGCTAATGCCTGACATGGATGTTCTAAATCACTTAAAGCATTTATTACAGGAACTGAAGAATACTTAGCAAGTTCTTCTAAATCTGTATGCTTAAGGACTCTAGCAGTAATACCGTTAACATACCTGCTTAATACCCTAGCAGTATCAGCTATACTCTCACCCCTACCTAACTGTAAGTCATTCCAGTTAAGATAAAGTGCGTAACCACCTAACTGATACATAGCTACTTCAAAACTAACTCTAGTTCTAGTACTTGGTTTCTGAAATATCATTGCTAAGGTCTTACCATTAAGTAAAGGTATTATCACCTCCCCAGCATAATACCTCTCCTTCAACATCTTAGAAACCTCAAGTATGTAAACGAGTTCCTCCCTACTAAGGTCTGAAATAGATAGCAAATCCCTACCTTTAAGACCCCTCAATATATTCACAAGAAAATAACTTAACAAAAGTTTATAAAGTTTTACTATATATAGAGCTTTTAACATTAGATGTACGCAGACTTAATAAGCTACGAGCGTTTCCCCGCTAACGGTACTTGACGGTATTTGTAAATACCTGTATTTCAGTTAGCGGGGTTGGGCCTCGGTGCGGAATCATTAGCTTCACCCACACCCCATGGGCCCCAGTCGAGCCTAACGTCATGAGGCTCCCATCTGAGTTTAGATACTTTAACCCGATGTTTACTGCTCCTACGACGTCTCTCTCGAGGACTCTCCCACTCACTTTTGCTATCCTAAGAACTATCTTTAATACCTTCACCCTCTTGAGCCCCTTCACCGCAGTGCGGATCACTAGGGGCTCGAACTTTTTAATCGTCTTGCCTGTGAATGGGTCTCTAGATGATGTTCCCCTCTCAGAGACTTTGACGACGTGTATGGGCTTCTCATCAAGCAACTCAACTAATTTCTTAACGCTCCACTGATGAATCCTGTGCCTCAGCCTGTTGCCGGCATTCTCCTCCATCCTCTTCTTAGCACTCTCATTAATATTTCCAGCAGCTACAACAGCCCTGTTCTCAACAGCAAGAGCCTCTATGAACCTAGCTGCCTTCCTCAATACATCTAGCTTCCTCTCTTTTTCACAAAGATTCTTAAGCCTCTTCCTAACCTCTCTAGTCTTTGTTGACCTACCTTGTGTTATCCTCTTCCTCCTCTCAGAGTATGCAATAACAATTCTCCCAAGACTTGTCTCACCCCTATAGACATCCGCAAGAACACCATCTTTAAACAGTGCTACACTGACCTCCTCCCCGCCCTAAAGGGCGAGGGTTCCTGCTATTGCGGGGAGGTTTGGGATTACATCCCTTTTGGGTTCAATCCCGGGCCGGGTCTCCGGCCCGTTACCCCTACCCCAGACGGGGCTCGGGGTTATGAGTATGTTGTATGCTCCTACTAGGTCTGCGTTGAACGCTTTGTTTAGCTTTGTGCACTTGAATAGTCCACGCTTGACTCTACTACCACACCTCTTGCCGTGGATTGGACACTTAGATGATGTATATGCCTTGTCTACGTAGACTATTGTTATCCCGTACTCTTCTGCAACCTCGTAGATTCTCCTCAGTAGGTAGCCGTATGTCCAAATGTGGACGTTGTTGAAGTTCCCGTTCTCCTGTGCAATGTACTTGGGGTAACCAACCTTGATGACTGAGACCCCAATGTTATACAGCCATTCAATTGCTTGTCTAACCCTTGAGTCAATATAGGCTTTGACCTGCCTCCTCCACTTGGAATACATAGACCTAAGCCTTCTAGACGTCTTCAAGCCATACCTATTCAGTGTAGACTGGTACTCAGCAATCCTCATCCTCCAGTAGTGGGATACAGCTTTAAGAGGCCTTCCATTAACAAGCTTTGCTAAACCATTCTCAACGTATATAGCCATCAAGTTGTTGACACCAATATCAATACCTGCTACTAGATTCCCTCTTGGTTTCCTCGGAACACTAACCCAAAACCCTCTAACAGCTTTCTCACTTACCTCGAATGATATGTGAGCATACCACTTCCTCCTGTCTTGGTCGTAGTGTATCTCCAACCTGCCCTGCTCTCCCCTCAGGTGTATCAAGCCCTTGTACCTCACTTCTATACTTCCAATAGCTCCCAGACCCTTGAGAACTATTTTATCGCCCTCTATCCTGTACTGGTCTCTCCTTAGGACTACCCACAGAGTCCTCTTATTGTTTTTCTTCCTATACCCTGGTGGATTGATTTTCGTAATAAATGGTGGTAGTTTACCCTCTTTCTTAAGCTTTAGTAGCTTGAAGAAGCTTTTCCAAGCCTCATCATTCTTATTTAAAACCTGCTGTGTCGTGGCAGAACCTATTAGTGTTTTATACTTCTCGTAGAACTCTTTGTATGTTGCTTTGAGGTCTACACCTCTCTTCTCGAAGAAAGCTCTCCTCCTAGCGTAGTTCGCCTCATTCCACAGCTTAGAGGATAAACTACATAGTAGCTTCAACCTCTCCTCAGAGCTTTTATCAACTACAAGCTCTACTACGCTAGCCCTCCTCATTTCTCCTTCTCCCACTGCTCCTCAACATACCTCTTAACAATATCTGCCGTCACGTTCCCGACCGTTGCCACGAAGTAGCTCCTACTCCACAACTTCCCACGAGTAGCTTTGCTCTTCAGCTCTAGAAACCTCTGCAATATCCTCCTAGCACTCTTACCCTTAAGATAATTCACAATGTAGGCTGGAGAGTGCCTTGGAGGGCATAGAGCAAACACGTGGACATGGTCGGGCATAACCTCTATAGCTAATGGTTCGCACCCCAACTCTCTGAGTATTTCGCTCAAAACCACTCTAGTGTACTCAGCAACCTCCCCCACAAGAATATCCCTACGATACTTGGGAATCCAAACAAAGTGATATCCACACCAGTACTTAGCATGCCTAGTACTCCTAAGCTTCATCCACTCTAGAGATTCGCCCTCCAAGGCACTTCTCCAGAACACACTATAGGATACGCATCTTATAAGCTTTTCTACCCATCCCCGCCTTAAAAGGCGAGGCTTTCAGTTGTAAATGATAAATACACAACTACTTTCTTACCTAGAATCTTAAACCTCAACTCACTAGCTAGTCTCCAACCGCCATAGAGATACCTATGCAACTGTTTGTGGTTTCTGTAGTGAAGCTCTGCCCAGCCCCTGTGAGCCCTCAGCTTAATGACCCCGTCTTCTAGCCTCCAGTCCTGCGAGTCTGAGTATGTTATTGTTACTCTCCTAACCTCTGGCTTATCCTTGTGCACCTTACCCTTCTTCTTACGCCCTCTAAAGCTCTTAGCCCTCCTAACAGCATCTCTATAAGCACCCTTAATCACCCTGGTCGGGAGCCATGGAAACCTTTCTCTAAACCTCTTATAGAAGACTTTATGCAAAGTGTTCTGCGACGCCTTGTGCTCAACAGCATAGCTCACCATCTCCGCAAGCATCTCCCTATAAGCACTCTCTATCTCCCTTAGAGCTCTTCTAGTATACTTATTTGCGTAGCACTCTAGAATCTACGGCAAGAGGTCTAAGAGGTACAAGAAGGTGGTGAGCTGTATTGGAGAAGCTGTTAAAGACTCTAACTAGAACTGTTGTTCTAGAAACCCTATATCTTGATGTATAGTCATATAGAAACGATTTTTTCATTGATCTTATTCTCCATAACGCAAGTGTTATAGCAACCGCTACAACGATCGCTGAAATGATAAGGATCTGTTGTGGTAGGTCGGGTGGTGTCTGCGACATTTCTACGGCTTCTGTATGCTCTATCCTCTCGACAGGTTTAGGTTCACCAGGTAGAGGTATGGCTGGTGATGGAGGCTGTGCAACCAGTACCACGATATTCTGGTAAGGTAGATACTTCCTTATTAATGGGTCTAGAGCCTTCACGGAGTTGGCAACATCCTCTACCGCCTCATTGAAGCTTCTATTAGTT